>BNJV01000949.1_pt1 | contig 97786 bp, 115 predicted proteins | sample 8540591 | NCBI WGS metagenome assembly BNJV01 (sample SAMD00202457, study PRJDB9452) | human saliva metagenome | host: Homo sapiens | reverse complement strand
TTCAAATGGGCAAGGCTTAGGATAAACCAATCCGCAGCGTGGGCTTTGCCTGCGATCTTCCGCCCGAACATCCCTATCCAATCCTCCTGTTCATCCGTGGGTAAAACCCACGCTACGGGTGACCGGCGGTTTGGCGGATAGGGCAAAAGCACAAAAAGGTCGTCTGAAAAATTGGGATTCCGGTTTTCAGACGACCTTTCGCCCACTCTCTGCAATCCTTCTATAGTGGATTAACTTTAAATCAGGACAAGGCGAGGCAACACCGTACTGGTTTAAAGTTAATCCACTACTAATAGGGTCTCCACCCAACCCCATATTCCGGGGAAACCCGCCCAGCGAAAGGACATCCCATGACCGCCCTGCAAACCATAGCCGAACACCTCACCCGACACCGCCAAACCGTCACCTGCGCCGAATCCTGCACCGGCGGTCTGTTGGCGAGCGCGTTCACCAGCATTGCGGGCAGCTCGCAATGGTTTCATCAAAGTTTCGTCACTTACAGCAACCAAGCCAAAGAAGAGCGCCTCGGCGTCATGCTCGACACACTGCTGCAATACGGCGCGGTCAGCCGCGAAACCGTGTACGAAATGGCGCGTGGTGCGAAAGCTGTCGCTCAAGCCGACTACGCCCTCAGCATTTCCGGCATTGCAGGTCCGGGCGGCGGCAGCGCGGCGAAACCTGTCGGCACGGTCTGGTTCGGTTTGTCCACGCCGACCGAATCGCTGGAAGAGATGCAAGTCTTCAGCGGCGACCGCGAAGCCGTCAGAACGCAGGCTGTCGAGTTCGCTCTGAATCTCTTTGCAAAACATTTGGTCTGAGCGGTTCCTCAGATAGCAACGTATAGTGGATTAACAAAAATCAGGACAAGGCGACGAAGCCGCAGACAGTACAGATAGTACGGAACCGATTCACTTGGTGATTCAGCACCTTAGAGAATCGTTCTCTTTGAGCTAAGGCGAGGCAACGCCGTACTGGTTTAAAGTTAATCCACTATAAAAAAGCAGGGATGCGATCATCGCACCCCTGCTTTTTGATTTTCAGACGACCTTAAAACCGTGTACCCAAGCTGATGTGCCAGCGGAGTTTCTTGTCTTGGTGTCCGTAGGCAACGTCGAAGGAGAACGGGGCGACGGGGCTGAACCAGCGCACGCCGAGGCCGGTACCGTGTTTCATGCTCATGCGTTTGAAGTTGCCTGCGGCATCGCCGAAATCGTGGAAGACGGCGCCGGATACGCTTTTGGTAATCAGGGAATTGGTATTCGAGGCTGCCGACCAGTAATGCCCTATCGGGGAGGACGGAATTGTTCGGACCTGCCAGACCGATGCTGTCGAGTTCGTAACCGCGTACGGAAGAGGCGCCACCGGTGCGGAACATTAAGCTGGAAGGCACGTTTTCACCTTCGCGGGCGTAAACGTAGCCTGCTTGTCCGCGGACGATGAAGGTACCGAGTTTTTGTTTTCAGGCGTGTAGAAATAGCCTGCGCGGGCGGTGGCGCGTGCCATGGTGGTGGAAGAAAGGGCTTGCCCAGCGTTACGCCGACTTTGCCGTCAAGGTAGTAGCCGTTTTCGGGACGCAGCTCGGTTTCGATGTTTTGGCGTTTCCACGAGGGCGGTCAGCATGGTGGCGTGGCTGCGGCCGAGGTCGTAATTGGTATCGGGCACTTTGCGGTCTTCGGTAATAAATTCGATACCGAGGCGCGATTCGATGCCGTTGCGGTCGCGTACGCGCCAAATACCGCTGGTCAGGGCGCGTTTTTCAGGTTTTGCGTAGTCGAGCGGTTGTAGGACGTGTTGGTCGTCCAATATTTGCCTTCGCTGTTGCGCGGCTGGCTGATACCGGCGGCAAGGGTGGTTTCGTATTTGTCCATGTCCCAAACGACGGAGCCGATGTAGCCTTTGTTGAAGAGGTTGTAGTAGTCGTAACCGATGCGTCCGCCGAGGCCGTATTCGGAATCGTAGCGGATACCGGTTTCGAGTTTGTGGCGTTTGACTTCGGTAACGTTGACTTTGACGGGCACGCGGTCGCCTTGGAGGCGGTCGAAGTCGGCTTGGACGGATGCGCCGGAGTAATGCCCGTTTTGTTCGAGCGCTTGTTGGAAGTCGAGCAAGAGGTCGAGATCGTAAGGCGCGCCGGGCTTGAGCGTGTCAAACCGGCGACGACGTTGTCAGGATAACGGCGGGTACCGGTGATTTCAAAGTCGCCGAAATAAATGGGACGGTTGCTTTCGACAATCACGTTCAGATCGGCGGTGTTGTTGTTGGGATTGACGGTGGCTTGGGTGTTGCTGAGTTTGGCAAGCGGGTATTTCTTGCGGGTTACTGCGCTGAGGACGGAGGTTTTACTGCCGCTCCAGCCGTCTTGGTCAAAGTATTCGCCAACGGGCTGCTGCCAGTTGAGCATGGCTTTTTGGTAATACTCGGCAAGGTTGTCGTCTGAAAGGATGTCGCCGAGGATGGCGACGCTGACGTTGTCGATTTTTGGTACGCGGGCCGGGATTGACGGCGACGGTGTAGCTCGAGCCGTTGTCTTGGACGTTGACGCTGCCGTTGAAATAGCCTTTGGTTTTGAGCATGGTTTTGACGTTGTCGGGCGCTTCTTCGGCGAGGAAGCCGACCTGCTCTTTGTCCAACTCTTCGTCCTGCTGCTGGGTAATCAGCGGCAGGTATTCTTCGAGCATGGATTTGACTTCGCTGTTTTTGGTTTCGATTTTGACGGGAAATTTGGGCGTCAGTTTGCCTACTTTGTCAGCCTGCTCGGATTGCCCGCCCCTGCTTGAAGCCGGGAATCGGTTCGTAGTCTTCGGCACGCGGCAGATCGGCTGCGGCTGCGTGTCCGTAGGCAAGGGCGAGTGAGGCAATCAAAATGGGCGAAGTCAGTCTGGTCATGGCAAAAAATGTTTCAACGACAGAAGAGTTTTAAATTCTACCATTATTTTCAATCGGGTTTAAAAACCCGACTCAAGGCAGAGGGTCGTCTGAAAAGGCGGATACCCCTGCCTCTGCGCGATCAGAAGCAAAACACATTAACTCCTCTCAGCCCGAAAAATACAGCACAAACTGCCCAATTCTCCAAAAATCAGGCATTTTTCGCCACGATAATCAATTTAATATGTAAACCTACACAATAATTGATATTTTTCTTTTAAAATGCAACGTTTCTTAACACATAAAGTAAGAGGATGTATCATGGCAAGTGGTAATCCACTGCTAAACGCAGTCAACCGTATCGGACTCGTACCGCAAATCATCATCGGTTTGATGTTGGGCGTATTGGTCGGTACCATCTCCCCGAAAGCAGGCTTGGGCGCAGGGCTGCTCGGCGAATTGTTCGTCGGCGCATTGAAAGCCGTCGCCCCCGTATTGGTGTTTGTCTTAGTAACCGCCGCGCTGGTGCAATACCGCAAAGGCGGCGAAGCCAAAATCAAACCCATCATTATTCTGTATCTCTTCGGCACATTTGCCGCCGCCGCAGTCGCCGTTGCCGCCAGTATGGCATTCCCGACCGCGCTGGTGTTTAAAGACGTAGCCGCCTCCACCCTCGCACCACCCTCCGGCATCGTCCAAGTCCTCAAAGAACTTTTGATGAAGCTCGTGTCCAACCCGATTAACGCCATCGCGCAAGCCAACTACATCGGCATTCTCGCATGGGCATTGGTCTTAGGCTCCGCATTACGCCACCACGGCTCCGACACCACCCGCCAAGTCGTCTCCGACCTCTCCGAAGCCGTTACCACCGTCGTACAATGGGTTATCCGCTTCGCCCCCTTGGGTATTTTCGGACTGGTCTCCCAAACCGTCGCCGAAACCGGCTTTGCCGCCTTCCTCAGCTACGGACGCCTGCTGGCAGTCCTGCTCGGCAGCATGGCATTCATCGCCCTCGTCGTGAATCCGCTCATCGTCTGGTCGCAAACCCGCAAAAACCCTTACGGACTGGTCTTCACCTGCCTGCGCGAAAGCGGACTCTACGCCTTCTTTACCCGCTCCTCCGCCGCCAACATCCCCGTCAACATGGCATTGGCGAAAAAACTCGGCCTACATGAAGACACCTACTCCGTCTCCATCCCGCTGGGCGCAACCATCAACATGGCAGGCGCAGCGATTACCATTACCGTCTTAGCCATGGCGGCCGCCTACACCAAAGGCATCGTCGTCGATTACCCCACCGCCCTGCTCCTGAGCCTCGTCGCCACCGTCGGCGCATGCGGCGCATCCGGCGTTGCCGGCGGCTCGCTGCTGCTGATCCCCGTCGCCTGCAGCCTCTTGGGCATCGACAACGACTTCGCCATGCGCGTCGTCGGCGTCGGCGATGATTATCGGCGTTATCCAAGACTCCGCCGAAACCGCCCTCAACTCCTCCACCGACGTACTCTTTACCGCCGCCGCCGACTTAGGCAGCCGCCGCAAAGACTAAAGATTCGGTTGTTTTGTAAAACGTTAAAAGGTCGTCTGAAATTTCAGACGACCTTTTTAATCTAAATTACGGATGAGCTTTAAGACATTGCCCCGTAGCTGCCATATTCAGTTTCATCACTTCGGCTTTACCTTCAGCCTCCGAAACCTGCTTCACATTTGCGCCACCGACAAAAGCGCCCATTTTGATATATTGACGTACGAAATAATGTTTTGCCCGCTTCTGTATGTAGCGACAGACTATTAGTGGAGAACTCCGAAGCAGTCGTTACCATATGCTCTTTGTCCCCATCAACTTCCGTATAGAAGAATACATTCGGCGCGGACGTACCCAAGCAGTGACCATCTACCCAAATATCTTTCTTCAATGCACCACCTAAGATACCTGAACGGTACACATACAGCCCCGCCTTGCCTTCCGATGGCGGAGCAAAAATTTTGGCTTTTGAGGAAACATCTGCATTACCCATCGGTACGGAAGTGACGCAGGCGGATAGCATCAAAACGGTAGATACTGCCACTAGCATTGAAAAATTTCATTATATTTCCCTTTTATTACAAATTGATAGATGAAAACGGCGGCAGGTCAGATTTTCAAATCTGACATTTTCGCAAATATAGTAATAATTTGAGCAAACATGAATATGTGGGTGTTTTGTCAGATACAAATATCCGACCTACATCCGAGCACCAAACAAATAGTGCATTCATAAACATTTCAAATTAGTCATTGCATAATTTGGTTTACAAGATAGATTGCAACCTACCTTGCAACCAATTCAAACGGCTTTCAGTAACGCGAACCGCCAAAAGCAGTGTCTAAATCGCTGTTTTGTATCGAATTTAACCAATCCTGCGGTCTCTTGGGCATTCGGACCAAAACAATTTACCTTCATAACGACCGCTGTCATTACCCAATACACTGGCACGTCCCGAATAGGAAGCTCCACTCAAAGGGCCGTCATGCAGGGTAATGTCACGACGCAAACCGGGCATAGTAATTTCACCATTAACCGTTTTCAGTACCGAAGTTAACATTGATACGGCTCGTAGTATCCTCTGTTAAGATTTGTACTCCGCCACCCAAAAGGATGGTTATCTACGCGTACTGCTTTCCCGTAGTAAGTTGCTATACCTGAATTCGGAACGTTATCGCGCGGGGTTTCCGTACCTTGATAGCGTAATTCCTTTAATTGTTTACTGTCATCCAACCATGCGCCGTAGAACATATGGGTATAGTTTTGCCCCTCTATATATCCATTGTCAGTTTTTTTCCAGCAACATGACCTTTCGGGCTTAAATCTAAATTAATCTTCGTGCCATCAGGGGTGGCGGCAACACCGCCACCTCCGCCGCCACCGCAAGCCACCAATAAAACTGCTGTTGCACAAAGCAAGAAAGATTTTTCATTTTATATTCCTGTGTTTGAATAGAAGATGTATTGAAAAATGTAAAGCTAGTTATTGCCGACATTTTGCTTTACTAATTAATGCATAAATTTGCAAAGATATGCCATTCAGGATAATATATTTACCGCACATCCCTTATCAATACCAATTATTATGATTTAAGACCGTTTATCGGAATAAATTCCCAATTTTAATTACATTCGACTACAGGAGGCTGTGAATGTCCGTCAATGACAAAATCCGTGCTTTGCGCGAGTTGAACAATTGGTCACAGGAAGATATGGCAGAACGGCTGAATATGTCGAAAAGCAGTTATTCTCAGCTTGAACGGGACGAGAAAAATTGATTTAGCAAAGTTGGAAAAAAGTTGGCGGCAATTTTTAAAAATCGATATTGGCGAGTTGGTTGCTTCGGATGATAAAGAATTAGTTTTGTTGATCGGAACGAACAACAGCAACAATCCCGATTATGGGGCAAATGGGCAGATTACGATTGAACTCGAAAAACTAAAGCTAGGCTTGGAACACAGCCGTGAACTGCTGGCTCACAAGGATTTGCTGCTGGCGCAAAAGGATCAGGGAGATTTCAGCTTTGCGGCAGTTGGTAGCGCAGTTGCAAAAAGTAAGTTATTAAAGAATGAAAGGTCGTCTGAAAAATCCTGTTTTTCAGACGACCTTTGCTGTATGAATTTCGTAAAATTAAGGGATAATCGGAACCTGCCCGTACAGCCGCGTTCCAATTACTTTCATCATTTTAGGATTCGGATGTTCAAAAAGCCCTTGTTTTTATATTGATTTTATTCTTTACCGCCGCGCTTTTTGCCGCTGTGGATTATGTGGCGCGATTTTCAGGTGTCACGGTTGGATACGGATACGGTGCGTCCGGCGGACGCTGCGGTCGTGCTTTCGACCCGTTCTTATGAAGAGGGTCGTCTGAATCCTTGTTTGGTGGCGCGCGTTGAAGCGGCTGTCGAGCTGTATCGTGCCGACAAGGTGAAGAAGCTGGTGATGTCGGGCGGACTCAGCCGTGATTTTCAGTCTGCTTCAGGCAATATGCAGGCAATTGCAGAGAAGATGGGCGTGCCGAAGGCGGACATTATCCAAGAGCGGCGGGCGGAAAATACGTTTGAGAACATTGTGTTCAGCCGCGATTTTATTGAAAACAGCCCGCGCGTCGTCATTGTCAGCGCCGGCTTTCATTTGGCGCGGGCGCGGATGATGGCGGACAGGCAGTGGCAGGGACACGATATTCAGGTGTATGCCGCGCCGTTTTGTTCCGAGCCTTACGGCGGCTATGGTTACACGGTATTGCGCGAGTCGGCGGCGTTTGTCAAAAACGCTTTGAAGGGAAGGTTGTAGTTTCAGACGACCCGAAGTTGCCGGGTCAAATCATGTATAATTGCAAACAATTTGACTGTTTGATTTAACCGTTTGACCGACCTACCGACAGGGACTCCGACATGATCAACCCTATCGCTGCACTTTTCCCCCTAGACGGCCGCTACGCCAAATCCGTTGAAGCATTGCGTCCGATTTTCTCCGAATACGGCCTGATGAGGGCGCGCGTCAAAGTCGAATTGAGCTGGCTCAAAGCCCTTGCCGCCGAACCGAAAATTACCGAAATTCCCGCCTTCAGCGATTTCACACTTGCCGAAATCGACAAAGTCATCGAAAATTTTTCATTGGAAGACGCAGCCGCCGTTAAAGCCATCGAAGCGACCACCAATCACGATGTCAAAGCCATCGAATACTGGCTTAAAGAACGCTTCGCCGGCGTACCCGAAGTCGCCGCCGCCAGCGAGTTTATCCACTTTGCCTGCACCAGCGAAGACATCAACAATCTGTCCCACTCCTGATGCTGCAAGAAGCGCGCGAAACCGTCATCCTGCCCAAACTTGCCGAAATCATCGAAAAACTCACCGGCATGGCGCACGACCTTGCCGCCGTCCCCATGATGAGCCGCACCCACGGCCAGCCCGCCACGCCGACCACCTTGGGCAAAGAAACCGCCAACATCGTGTACCGCCTGCAACGCCAGTTTAAAAACCTTCAGGCACAAGAATTCCTCGGCAAAATCAACGGCGCAGTCGGCAACTACAACGCCCACATGGTCGCCTATCCCGACATCGATTGGGAAACCCACTGCCGCAACTTCGTCGAAATCAGCCTCGGCCTGACCTTCAACCCCTACACCATCCAAATCGAACCGCACGACTACATGGCTGAATTCTTCCAAACCCTCAGCCGCATCAACACCATCCTGATCGACTTCAACCGCGACGTTTGGGGTTATATTTCATTGGGTTACTTCAAACAAAAAGTCAAAGCGGGCGAAGTCGGCTCTTCCACCATGCCGCACAAAGTCAACCCCATCGACTTTGAAAACTCCGAAGGCAACCTCGGCATGGCAAACGCCGTATTGGGTTTCTTATCCGAAAAACTGCCCGTCTCCCGCTGGCAGCGCGACCTGACCGACAGCACCGTCCTGCGCAACATGGGCGTAGGCGTAGGCTATGCCGTTTTGGGTTTCGCCGCCCATCTGCGCGGTCTGAACAAGCTCGAACCCAACCCCGCCACGCTGGCTGCCGATTTGGATGCCACTTTGGGAGCTGCTCGCCGAGCCGATTCAAACCGTCATGCGCCGCCACGGTGTCGCCAATCCCTTACGAAAAACTGAAAGACCTGACGCGCGGCAAAGGCGGCATCACGCCCGAAGTGCTGAAAGTCTTCATCGAATCGCTGGAAATCCCCGCCGAAGCCAAATCCCAACTGCTCGCCCTGACCCCCGCGCTCTACATCGGCAAAGCGGAAGAATTGGCAAAACGGATTTGATACCGTCTTAATGATTTGAGATTGAATCGACACAAGGTCGTCTGAAAACTGAAACCTAAGTTTTCAGACGACCTCTTTCAATCTTAAATCACTTCTTAATCAGAGCAGGAAATAGATAAGACACCCTCAAAACAAACCGTAGCGCGGGTTATATAGCTATCCGTAGCGTGGTTTTTACCCACAGAATGAACAGAGATGTTTTGATTTGGATGTTTGGACGGCAGGTTCGCGGGCGAAGCCCACGCTACGGCTTGGTTTATCCTAAAGCTATGTCCACTTAACGACAGGTCGTCTGAAAATCAGAATATTCGGTTTTTCAGACGACCTATTCTTTATCCTATCCCTCAACCGTTTCCAATACCGAATTCACAAATGCTCATGCCGTCATTCCCGCGCAGGCGGGAATCCACTTTTGAATTTTGGAAACTGTTTTTCAAATATCTGCTTCTGAAAATTGCCGATGGTTTCCCGCCGTAGCCTGTCCTTGCGTAGGCGGGCGCGGGAAATGACGGCGGATGATGCTGTATCAAAAACTCAGCCGCCCGTAGCGTGGGTTTACCCACGAATGGAACAGAGAGGATTGGATTTAGATGTTTGGACGGCAGGGTTCGTGGGCGAAGCCCACGCTACTGGTTCGGCTTATCTCAAGTACGACCTTTTACCGTTCAAATCGGGCTTTATTCAACTGTAACCGATTTCGCCAGATTACGCGGTTTGTCCACGTCCGTGCCGCGTGCGAGGGCGGCGTGGTAGGACAGGAGCTGCACGGGGATGGTGTGCACGATCGGCGAGAGTACGCCGACGTGGCGCGGGGCGCGGATGACGTGCACGCCGTCGGTGGCGTTGAGATTGCTGTCCAAATCGGCGAAGACGAAGAGTTCACCGCCGCGTGCGCCGACTTCCTGCATGTTGGCTTTGACTTTGTCCAACAAGCCGTCGTTCGGTGCGATGACGACGACGGGCATGTTTTCGTCCACCAATGCCAGCGGGCCGTGTTTCAATTCGCCTGCGGGATAGGCTTCGGCGTGGATGTAGGTGATTTCTTTCAGCTTCAACGCGCCTTCGAGAGCAATCGGGAAGTGGATGCCGCGACCTAAAAAACAGTGCGCTGTTTTTCTTGGCGAATTTTGCGCCCACGCGGCGATTTGCGGCTCAAGGTTGAGGGCGTGTTGGATGCTGCCGGGCAGTTGGCGCAGCTCTTCGACGTATTCGCGCGCTTTTTCGGCGGAAACCAAGCCGCGCTGTTTGCCCAGCGTTACCGCCAAGCCAAACAATACAACCAGTTGCGTGGTGAACGCTTTGGTAGAGGCGACGCCGATTTCTGCGCCGGCGCGGGTGTACAGCACCAATTCGCTCTCGCGCGGCAGGGGCGGATTCCATGACGTTGCAAATGGACAGGGCTGTGTTTGTGTCCCAAAGACTGCGCGTATTTCAGGGCTTCCATCGTGTCCAAGGTTTCGCCGGATTGGGAGATGGTGATGACCAATGCATTGGATCGGCAATCACGTCGCGGTAGCGGTATTCGCTGGCGATTTCGACGTCGGTCGGCACTTTGGCGATGGATTCGAGCCAGTATTTGGCGGTCAGCGCGGCATAGTAGGACGTACCGCAGGCAAGGATTTTTGATGCTGTGGATATCGTCGAACGCTTCGCGTGCATTCGCGCCGAAGTTTTTCGGGTTCGAAAGCCGCCGTCAAGGAAGACTTCGGCGGTATCGGCGATGGCGCGCGGTTGTTCGTGGATTTCTTTTTGCAGAAGTGGCTGTAAGGGCCCAATTCCAGCGACGCGAGCGACAGTTCGGATACTTTGACGGTGCGTTGGGTTTCAGTACCGGTTTTGTCAATGAGTTTGTCGATGCCGTTTGCGCTCAATACGGCGATGTCGCCGTCTTCCAAATAGGCGATGCGGCGGGTGAAGGCGATGACGGCGGATACGTCGGAGGCAATGAAGGTTTCTTGGTCGCCCAATGCCACCAAGAGCGGGCAGCCCATGCGTGCGACCACCATTTCTTCGGGTTTTGTCCTGCGCCATCACGGCGATGGCGTATGCGCCGTGGAAACGGGCGGTGGCTGCGCGGACGGCTTCAAACAGTTTACCGCCGTTTTGGGTGTATTCGTGATTGACGCTGTGGGCGATGACTTCGGTGTCAGTTTGCGATTCGAAGGTGTAACCCAAGGATTGGAGGCGTTCGCGTTCGGCTTCGAAGTTTTCGATAATGCCGTTGTGGACGACGGCAATCATGCCGCCGGAAATGTGGGGGTGGGCGTTAGGCTCGGTTACACCGCCGTGGGTTGCCCAACGGGTATGGCCGATACCGATGTGTCCGAACACACCTTTTTCGCGCGCCGCGTCCTCCATCAGCTGCACGCGGCCGACGCGGCGCACGCGTTTGATTTTGCCGTCCATGTTCACGGCGATACCCGACGAGTCATAGCCCCGATATTCAAGGCGTTTGAGACCGTCGGTCAGAAAATCGACTACATTGTGATTGGCGCGGATGGCGCCGACGATACCGCACATATAAGTTCCTTAGTATCTAAAGTTGAAAAAAGACAAGACGCCGGCTTCCGTACGCCTTGCCCGCACATTATATCAGAGCGAAATATATCATACTGAATTTTTAAAGAAATTAACAGTAAATCCAACTGATTGATTGCTTTAAAAATAGTTTTCAAATATCAGGCTTCCCGCCGTTTGAGTGCCATATGGCGGATTAGTTTTATCGAACAGGTTGATATGCTGTTTGTATAAATATAACATGAATCGGCTGGCTATTTCAGACGACCTTATACATTTCTTAACTGTCCAGCGTAAAAAGACGTACAAAAACCAAGCTGTCGCAATCGAATCATTTATAATTTCATGAAAATAAAAACAAGGATTTCACACCATGGCAAAAAAATTCCCCATCTTCCCCAAAGCGCCGGAGCGTATCTGCTGGGGTTGCGACAAATATTGTAAAGAAGACGATTTGCAATGCGGCAACGGCTGCGAGCGCATCCAGCACCCCATCGAATTGGACGGGCGCGAGTGGTATAAAAAAGGCGACTGGAGCAATTTGTTGAGCGAAGAGCAGCAAATCGAACTGGGCTTGAAAGAAGCGCCCAAACCCGCCAAGCCGCATATCAAACTGCCGTTGCGGAACAAAACGGCTTAATCCCGCCAAGCTTTAAGGGGTCGTCTGAAAACCGAAGGGGCGCAATCATGCGCCCTTGATTTTTTTATTTCAACGATACACCAAGAAATTGACCCCACCTGCGCCAAACTGCCGCCGCCTATCTCTCTAGCAAACATACTTAACTTTAAATACGGTATATCATCAAATTCCGTCATTCCGGCCCCCTCCTACGCGAGGACAGGCTACGGCGGGAATCCATCGTAAAAACTTGAGAAACCTTGATTTGAAAAACAGTTGCTGAATTTCAAAAATGGATTCCCGCCTGCGCGGGGAATGACGACAACAGGAACGACAAAGGTTCAAACCTCCAATCCCTGATGTGGATTGCCTTAAGAAAGGTCGTCTGAAAACGCCAAAATATGCTTTTCAGACGACCTTTCCCATCTCTCCCGAACCCGTCCGCGAAAAATGCTAAAATAACCAATTCATAAGCAAATCCACCTTTTCAGACGACCTCAATGCTCACCGATTTAGAAAAAAACGCCATCCGCGACCATTACCAAAATATCGGCAAAAACCTGCCCGGTTTCCGTCCGCGCGCTTCGCAGCGGGAAATGATTGCGGCGGTTGCCAACGCTTTTTCGCGGACTTTGACGCGCGAAGAAGGCGGCGAGCCGCCCAAGCGCGAGGGCGAGAGCATTGCCGTGATCGAAGGGCCGACCGGCGTGGGCAAATCGCTTGCCTACCTGCTGGCGGGCGGCATTATGGCGCAGACGCGCGGCAAGCGGCTGATTGTGAGCAGCGCGACGGTTGGCTTTGCAGGAGCAGCTGGTGGACCGCGATCTGCCGTTTTTGGTTGAAAAAGCGGTTTGGAACTGACCTTCGCGCTTGCCAAAGGGCGCGGCCGCTATCTCTGTCCTTACAAACTCTACCAACTGACGCAAAGCAACGCCCAGCAAAATCCTGCTCGGCTTCGAAGCCCCCGCCGTCTTGTGGGACAGCAAACCCAAACCCGAAGAATTGAAGCTGCTGCGCGACATCGCTGACGAATTTTCCGCCCGACGGTTCAACGGCGACCGCGACACTTGGCCGGAAAAAATCGACGACACCATCTGGATGAAGGTGAACAACGACAACTACGGCTGCCTCAAAGCCGCCTGCCCCAACCGCCCGGAATGCCCGTTTTACCTCGCCCGCGACACGCTGGAAACCGTCGATGTCGTCGTAACCAACCACGATTTGCTGATGGTCGACATCAGCATGGGCGGCGGCGTAATTTTGCCCGACCCTGAAAACAGCTTCTACTGCATCGACGAAGCGCACCACCTGCCCAAAAAAGCCCTCAGCCAGTTTGCCGCCGAGCATTCATGGAACCAAGCAGTGTGGGCGTTGGAAAAATTGCCGCAGGTTACCGGCAAAATCGCCGCACTCACCGACAAAGGCGAGTTGGCGAACCTTGCCGACGAAGCCGCCGCGGCGCTGCTCGAAAGCCTGCACGAATGGCAGTTCCACCTCGCCGAAGAGCCGTCTTTGGGCTTGGGGTCGTCTGAAAACGACAGACGGACCAATAGCGAACCGACTTGGCTGTGGGAAGACGGCAAAATTCCCGAAGGCCTCGAAACCACCGTTTCCAACACCGCCATCGCCGCCCGCAGTCTTTACAAACACATCAACAGCCTCAACGACGCCCTGTCCGCCGCCCGCCGCGACAAAGACCAAAACAGCGCGCAAATCGACCGCCTGAGTACCGAATTCGGCGTATTCCGCGCCCGCATCGAACAAATTACCGCCACATGGGACTTGCTCTCCACCGTCCCGCTCGAGGGCGAAGAACCGCTGGCGAAATGGATAACCCGCCGCGCCGACGACAAAAACGACTACATTTTTCAACGCCAGCCCCATCAGCAGCGCGTCCCACCTCGCCAACAGCCTGTGGCGGCGCGCGGCAGGCGCGGTGCTGACCTCCGCCACCCTGCAATCGCTCGGCAGTTTCAACCTGATCCTGCGCCAAACCGGACTGCAATGGCTGCCCGAAACCACCACCCTCGCCCTAGAAAAGCCCGTTTGATTTCGACGCGCAAGGCGAACTCTACATCCCGCCCGTACACGCCAGCCCCCAAAGACCCCGCCGCGCATACCGCCGCCATCGTCGAATGGCTGCCCAAGCTCATTTCGCCCACCGAAGCCATCAGCACGCTCGTCCTGTTTTTCCTCGCGCAAACAAATGCAGGGATGTCGCCCTGCGCCTGCCCGAAGACTACCTGCCGCTCTTGCTCGTACAAGGCGAATTGCCCAAAAGCCGTCCTCCTGCAAAAAACACCACCAAGCTCATGAAGACGGCAAAGCCAGCATCATCTTCGGACTCGACAGCTTTGCCGAAGGACTCGACCTGCCCGGCACCGCCTGCGTGCAAGTCATCATCGCTAAGCTCCCCTTCGCCATGCCCGACAACCCCATCGAAAAACCCAAAACCGCTGGATAGAACAGCGCGGCGGCAACCCTTCATCGAAATCACCGTCCCGAAGCCGGCATCAAACTCATCCAGCCGTCGGCCGCCTCATCCGCACCGAACAAGACTACGGCCGCGTGACCATCCTCGACAACCGCGTCAAAACGCAGCGGTACGGCCAACAATTACTAGCCAGCCTGCCGCCGTTTAAAAAGGATAGGTTGAAACCCATAAAGAGGTCGTCTGAAACTGAAATCCGTTTTCAGACGACCTCAACACTAAACATCATCAACACATACCATGAAAAACTCACTTTCATCGCCCTGCTTATCCCCTGCTGGTTTCCTGCGGTTCGGCGTCTCCTAACATGCCCGACCGCGATTACGTCCAAAACCCATCCCGCCCCCAAAGCATTCGATCCCAACCGTACCCAATACACCTGCGCCACATGGACGCCGCCGTCCAACACTGATGCCGAAGCCGAGCAATGGTATCGGGCGGCAACCTACTTCATGCCCAAAAAGTGGCGCAGAACCGCGCAAGAGTTGCAGGATATGGTGATTCTGTACGAAGCGGCGGCAAGTCGCGGACATTACCGTGCCATCAACAATCTCTATCTGCTCTACACCGGCACCCAAGGTGCGATGGGGGATTTGTTTGACCAACGTCCTGACCGCGCCCGCAAATGGTTGCATTATGGTCTGGAGAAGGATTGGGCAATAGCATACTACTGGCTGTTTGACTCCTTGCATGACGGCTATGCAGGTTATTACGACCCGAAACTCGGTCTTGCCTACCTGCAAAAGGCGGTAGAATTAGGCGTCCCGTTGGCGCAGTATGAATTGGCACGGATTTACGATATAAAGCTCAAAGATTTAAAAACCGCTCAAGTATTGCTTGATTGTGCTGCTAAGCAGAAATTTTTCAGCGGCAATGTATGAATTGGGAATGTTGAAGGCAATGAACGGCAAATTAGATGAGGCATTGTCACTGATGCACAATGCCGTACGGTATGGAGGCGAAAAAGGGGGAATATCAGCCTTAATATTGACAGACATTTTTGGGGAGTCAAAAGGTTTTATGCAGGAATTTTCCGCTCTCCCTGCCGACCCCGTTCGTATATCAGCCTATGATGAACTATATGAAGCACTTAAAGGTACGGATACTACCAGCGGCAATATTTTCTATACCTTCCCTCGCCTCAGACGAGGTTCTGCCACTGCCTCCCGCCAAAACCCATTGGAAAGGCATCTACTCGGCAATGAGCAAGGAAGACGCGGCGTTCTACCAAAATCCGCCTGACACCGCCGCCCTTGCTGCCGATATCCTCAAACGCGGTATCGTCAAAAAAGAAGAAGTTTACTGGTCGCCGCGCCCTCCCGAGCCTCCCGAAGATCACGGGCTGTAAGTGGAATCAAGACACAACATTTAAAAAGGTCGTCTGAAACCTGATTTCCAGTTTCAGACGACCTCAACATCAAACATCATCAACACATACCATGAACAAACTCACTTTCATCGCCCTGCTTTATCCCTGCTGGCTTCCTGCGGTTCGGCATCTCCTAACATGCCCGGACCGCGATTACACCCAAACCCATCCCGCACCCAAAAGCATTCGACCCTAACCGCACCCAATACACCTGCGCCACATGGACGCCGCCGTCTCCGCCCGATGCCGAATCCCATCTCTTGTATCGTGCTGCCACACTTCTGGATGCCAAAGACTGGCGTATGAACAAACAGGAATTTCAGGACATGATTGTCTTGTACGAAGCCGCAGCGTCGAGGGGGCATTATCAGGCAATCAACAACCTTTACCTGCTCTACACCCATGTGCAAGGTTCGACCGGCATCATGTACAACCCCTTGCACAACCGCGCCCGCAAATGGCTGCACTACGGTCTGGACAAAAACTGGGCAATGGCAAACTACTGGCTGTTTGACGCACTGTACGAAGGCAATGCAGGTTATCGCCGTAATCCGCAACTTGGTCTTGCCTATCTGCAAAAGGCGGTGGATTTGGGTGTGCCACTGGCGCAGTATGAACTGTCTCTCATTTATCGAAATCAGACAAAGGATTTAAAAACTCAGGAATTGCTTCTTGGTTGTGCTTCCAAACAAGGGTTCTCTGCAGCAATGAAGCAATTATCTTCGTTTAAAGCCATTGATGGTGATCTGAAAGAATCTTTGCGGTTAATGCACAATGCAGTGCGCTATGGAGGAGAAAGTGGGGGAGAATCGGCTTTACGTTTGAGTCACGTTTATGGTAAAACGAAAGCCTATATGAAGGAATTCGCTTCCACCCCAGCTGATCCTGTCCGTGAAACAGCTTACTACGAGTTGTATACAGCACTTACAGGCACAGATACCAAAAGTGGCAACCCCTTCTACACCTTCCCGCGCCTAGATGAAGTTCTCCCTCTGCCACCAGCCAAAACCCACTGGAAAGGCATCTACTCCGCAATGAGTAAAGAAGACGCGGCGTTCTACCAAAATCCGCCCGACACCGCCGCCTTAGCCGCCGATATCCTCAAACGCGGTATCGTCAAAAAAGAAGAAGTTTACTGGTCGCCGCGCAAAGATTAAGATAAACAGAACCCCTCACCGTTCCCCCTACAAACTCAGGACAAACACGACATGACCTTAGACCAATGGCTGCGCCATTCGCAGTTGCCGAGACTCGAAGCCCGTATGTTGCTGCAACATGCAGGCGGTTATAGCCGTGTGCAGTTGGTCACGCAAGGCGCCGATCCGCTGCCGGAAGTAGTAGCCGCGCAACTGGATATTCTGCAGGCACGTCGTCTGAAAGGCGAGCCGATGGCGTATATTTTGGGCGGACGGGAGTTTTACGGACGATGGTTTGAAGTCGGTCCCTACGTGTTGATTCCCCGTCCCGAAACCGAGCATTTGGTGGAGGCGGTTATCGGGCATCTCCTGCAAACGGACAGGTTTGGGATTTGGGGAACGGGCAGCGGGCGGTTGCCGTGACGGTGGCGTTGGAAAGAACGGATGCGGTAGTGCGCGCTTCCGACATCAGCAGCGGAGCGTTGGCGATTGCCCGTAAAAACGCGGAAACTCTGGGCGCAAGGGTCGAGTTTGCATTAGGTTCGTGGTTTGAGACGGATAAGACGTCGTCTGAAGACAAACACCGCTTCGATGTCATTGTTTCCAATCCGCCTTATATCGAAGCCGGCGACGAGCATTTGAGCCAAAGAGATTTGAGATTCGAGCCGCAAACGGCGTTGACAGATTTTTGCCGACGGCTTGATCTGTATTCGAGAGCTGGCAGCGCGCGCCGGAGTTTTTAAAAGAGGGCGGATGGCTGCTGCTGGAACATGGTTACAACCAAGGCGCAGCAGTGCGGCAGATTTTTGACGGCAAACGGCTTTGCCGAAGTCAGTACGCAACAAGATTTGGCAGGGCTGGACAGGTTGACTTTTAGGCATGTTCCGCCACGTCGAATAATGTTTTCCAGCGGTTGAACGTGAAGCCGCCAATCTGCCGCCTGCCGTATCGTGTCAGTTTACAGTGGTTTAGTCGTGCAGTGTCGCAGCATGTAAAGTATTTTCCAATAAAGTAGCAATCGTCATCGGACCGACCCCGCCGGGTACCGGGGCAATCATGCCCGCCCGTTCTTTTTGCCACATCAAATTCCACATCGCCGCACAGGCTGCCATCTTCCAAACGGTTAATCCCGACATCAATCACCACCGCGCCGGGTTTAATCCATTCCCCTTTGACAAAATTGGGAATCCCTGACACCTACCACCACAATATCGGCAGCCCCAACTTCCTTATCCAAGTTTTCCGTCGCACTGTGGCAAATCGTTACCGTGGCGCGGGCAAGCAGCAGCTCCAATGCCTGCGGGCGTCCGACAATATTCGATGCCCCGACGACCACCGCCTTCTTGCCTTTCGGATCGATGCCGTAAGCCTCCAGCAGCGTCATCACACCCTTGGGCGTACAAGGGCGCATCAGCGGCATTTTTACCACCAAACGACCCACGTTATAAGGATGGAAACCGTCCACATCTTTGTCCGGATGGATACGCTCCAAAACAGCCTGACTGTCTAAGCCCTCAGGAAGCGGAAGCTGCACCAAAATACCGTCTACTTCCGCGTTCCCGTTCAATTCATCAATCAGCTTGAGCAAGTCTTCCTGAGAAGTCGACGCTGGCAGCTCATAAGACAAAGACCGGATGTCGCATTTTTTTGGCATGCCGATTTTTTTGTTGCGGACATATACGGCACTGGCAGGGATTGTCACCGACCAACACCACGGCCAAACAAGGCGCACGCAATCCGGATTCAAGCCGTTTGGTTACCGCAGCGGATACCAGCTGCAAACGCTCCTGCGATATTTTTTTACCGTCGATCAATTGGGCTGTCATGAAATTTCCATTTGGTTATCAATAAATAGCAAACGCAATTATCGCATTTTTAAAACCGATTTGGCAGTCGGATAACAGCAAAAAACCGAAACTGTATTTTTGAACGGCATTACACTCGATATGAAGTAGGCAAAAATTAAATTTTAAATAAAAATAAACAGATAATTTAGAAAAAGAAAAAAATGATCTCAAATTGGATTGACAGGATTTCAGCGTATCTGTATATTCCCATTCTTCAGTCAGGGGCGTAGCGCAGCCCGGTTAGCGCATCTGCTTTGGGAGCAGAGGGTCGTGAGTTCGAATCCCACCGCCCCGACCACACAAAAAATTCAGCACGAATCGGCATGAGCGCCCGTAGCTCAACCGGATAGAGCACCGACCTTCTAAGTCGGGGGTTTACAGGTTCGATTCCTGTCGGGCGTGCTAAAAAGTTAATGGTGGCTGTAGCTCAGTTGGTAGAGCCCTGGATTGTGATTCCAGTTGTCGTGGGTTCGAGCCCTCATCAGCCACCCCTAAATGAAAAAAATCCTGCATGGCAATATGCAGGATTTTTATTGTCTATTGCATTTCAAATAGAGGTTGGACTTGCGCGTCATCTGTGAGAATTGAAGTATTTGGCTTTTTAGGTAGCTTTGAGGTCGTCTGAAAAGACCTTTTGAAAGTCATTCTAACGAAACGGACTTTTCATACGATTTTAAAAGGAAACTCATGCACATCACATTTCCTGAATGGTTTGATGATCTTGCCGAATTTGAAGCCGAGAACAAAGGCTGTCTATTGGATTTTCCATTATGTATCAATGGGCAAAATTTTGTTTTTACCTTCTACGATTTATGCCGCCTCAACCAAACCCATGCCGATGAATCTGACTCAGTCGGTTTTTGAAAAACGAAGCAGTCGTTGTGCTGCAAGCGGTAAATCGGGCAAACATCACCTGCTTTGTTCAAGCATTTTTCCAAATAGAATGAAAAATAAAAACATGAAAAAGCACATCGACGACTTGCGCAATGTCCTGTATATCCATGACTTAACCGTCGCCTCAGAAGAAGATATCCCTGCCTTCCCGCTACATGGACGCTGACCCATCCTTATTTCACGCTGCCGATGACCATTGCTTTTTATAATGTGAACGATATCAGCGTTATACCGCTGCACGAGAGTTTCGGTTGCTATCTGATGGAGCAGCCCGAAATATCGCTGTATTTCACCAAAAAACAAACCGCCATTCGTGGCAGCGTGATTTGACCGTTTTTATTAAAACGCTGATGCAATACATTCACTCAACCGAAGCGAAACGCGACAAGGCTGTCCGAAAGGACATTTGAACAAACAGTCTTTCACGGTAAACACGGTTTCAAACAGAAAGACGTCGTCTGAAAAAACAGTAACGGGTTTTCAGACGACGTCTTTGTTTTTACGCGGTTCTTAGAAGCGGTAGTTAACGCCCAGGCGGATATCGCGGCCGATGCCCGGCAAGGTTTCGCCGCGTTGGCTGTGCGGATAGTAGAACTTGTTGAACACGTTGTTGACTGCGAAGTTGACGTTGAGCGTGTCTTTGCCCAGCGGTTTCCAGTTGGCGAATATGTCGTTCACGCCGTAGCCTTTGCGTTTGACTTCACCCTTGTCGCGAACCAATACTGAGCCGGAGGCTTTTTGGAGGTAGCGACCACGCCAGCCGATTTCCAAATTCGGATTTTGGAAGCGGTAGAGAGGGAGGTCGTCCAAGTGCGGCCGGTTTGTACGGCAAATTCGGGGTTTGCGCTTAACAGGTTTTCAGGATGGGTGTCGTAGATGCGCGGTTTGCTGTGGCTTACGCCGACTTTAGCCAGCAGACCGCCTGTGCGGTAGGATGCGCCCAATTCATAGCCATGGTTTTTGATGTAGCCCGCATTGACGATTTCGCGTACGCCTGCAATCGGATTGCCTGCGGCATCATGGCGTTGTTGCGGACCTGCGACGGCATCTTTGATTTTTTGCCAGAAATAGCTACCGTTAGCGGCAAAGTTGCCGTTGTTGTAGTTGAAGCCGATTTCGGTATTGCGGGCGCGTTCGGCTTTGGTGCCGTCTGCAATCGACGTGATGGCGTTTCTGCGTCCATGTTGGCGCATCGCATCGTAAAGACGCGGACTGCGGGATGCGTAGTTGTGGCTGGCACTGAGATTCCAGTGTTCGTGCGGCTGCCAAATCACACCGAAGCTCGGGTTGACTGTGCCGTCGGAAACGGATTTGCCGTCATGAGTTTTGATGTCGAAATGGTCGTAGCGTAAGCCGCCTGTAAGGGTAAAGTCGCCGATGTCGTGGATGGCTTCGGCGTAAATGCCGGCATCGCTTTTCTTCGGATTGCTCAAGGCAGGATTGAAGAATACCGGTGGTTTGATTTCTTGATGGCGGTAGTTGATGCCGTATTTAATTAATGTGTTTTCGCCAATGCGGCTGTCCAGATTGAAATTCGCGCCTTTTGTTTCGATAACGGTCGTACTCGGGCCGGGCAGATTGCCTGCGTAGCCGTTTTTGCTGTCATCGGCGGAATAGCGTTCGTTTTTCATGAGGTAGGCGTTGGCATCCAGTTTTTCAACAAAGCCCAAGTTGCGCGCCGTCCATTCCAAATTGGTGTTAGAGAGGCTGGTTTCGCGGTAGGCCGGGGCTTGGCGTGCCAAAGTCAGACGAGGATTATCGGTGGCGGTAAATTCTTCACGGACGGTGCGGATGCCTCGGTGTTGATCATTCAGTGGCTTAATACTAAGCGGTGGTCGCCGAAGTTTGCGCCGATTTTGGCAAGATAGCTGCGCTTGTCCAGCGCGCTGAATGGTACGGTTTTGCCGCCGTTGCTGTTTGTATAGCCTTTGCCGGGTTTGTAATCTTTTTCATCGTTGCGGCTGTAAGAGAACAAACCGTCGAAGTTGCCGGCTTTTCCGAACACGCTTGCGCCGTAGCTTACGCCGTCATTAGAGGCATAGCCGCTGTTGAGGCGTACACCCCAGTTTTTGTCCAAACCTTTGAGCAAGTCTTCGGCATCGACTGTTTTGGTAATAATCGCACCGTTGGTCGCGCCGATACCGGCAGATGCGGAACCCGCGCCTTTCTGTACGGAGACGATTTTGACCAGCGCTGGGTCGATGATGAAACGGCCTTGGTGATACAGCATTTGGCTGTCGGAATAGGCGTTGTCCACCTTAATATCCACCGAGTTCTGTCCCATGCCGCGCAGCGTCAGGAATTGAGATGAGCCGTTGCCGCCGCCGAAATCGATAGCAGGTTCGTCTTTCAATAATCCGCGTAAATCGGTTGCCGTGTTTTCGTCTTTTGCTGAAGGGTAACAATGTTGGTTTTGATTTTGCTGCCTTGGCGGTCACCTTTCACAGTAACAGTATCAAGGGTAACGCTTTCTTTCGCTTCATTTTCCGCGTGGGCAAAGCCGGCAGCGAGTGCCAGTGAAAGCAGGCTGAATCGGAACAGGGGGAAGTCATGTAAATTTCCTTTTGGATAAGTTTCAGTTCTTTTAAATAAACTATTTGATTAATAATAATTTCTATTTATTTTTAAAGATAGGATATTATTTTGTAAAGGCGTACATAGGTTTGCATCCATCGTTTCATGCCTTTTGCTGATAGAACCATTTGAAGCTTGCCGACTGGAAAAGTTCATCTGAAAAATGTTTGCCTGTTTGAACCGTATTGAGAGATGGTGCGCAATCTGTCATGCCCTGTTTTCAGACGACCCCTGCATAGAAAATTTTTACTTCTTCCCTTGAATTTATCGGGCCGAACCCTAATTTGCCGCTGTGTTCAGGTAAGTTTGTTGACAAACTTGCCGCCTTATTTTTCAAAACCGCATCTGCCGGCTGAAGGCAGATGATTGTTTTCAAACTATTTATCGGAGCATAAAACATGACCATCCGTCCTTTACACGACCGCGTCGTCGTCAAACGCTTGGAAGCTGAAGAGAAAACCGCATCAGGCATCGTCCTGCCGGGCGCAGCCGCCGAAAAACCCGATATGGGCGAAGTGATCGCCGTGGGCGCAGGCAAAATCGGTAAAGACGGCAAACCGCCGTCCGCTGGATGTCAAAGTCGGCGACAAAGTCATTTTCGGCAAATACAGCGGCCAAACCGTAAAAGCCGACGGCGAAGAGCTGTTGGTAATGCGCGAAGAAGACATTTTCGGGATTGTGGAATAAGCATTCCGTGCATTCAAAACGACAGGTCGTCTGAAAAGGCTATACAAGGTTTTCAGACGACCCTCAGACAGAATCAAATGTATTAAATAAATTAGAGAATCAAAATATGGCAGCAAAAGACGTACAGTTCGGTAACGAAGTCCGCCAAAAAATGGTCAGCGGCGTGAACACTCTGGCAAACGCCGTCCGCGTAACCTTGGGCCCTAAAGGCCGCAACGTAGTGGTTGACCGCGCATTCGGCGGCCCGCACATCACCAAAAGACGGCGTTACTGTCGCTAAAGAAATCGAATTGAAAGACAAATTCGAAAACATGGGCGCGCAAATGGTGAAAGAAGTCGCGTCCAAAACCAACGACGTAGCGGGCGACGGTACCACTACCGCCACCGTACTGGCGCAAGCCATCGTAGCCGAAGGCATGAAATACGTTACCGCCGGCATGAACCCGACCGACCTGAAACGCGGTATCGACAAAGCCGTTGCCGCTTTGGTTGGAGAACTGAAAAATATCGCCAAACCTTGCGATACTTTCCAAAGAAATCGCCCAAGTCGGCTCGATTTCCGCCAACTCCGACGAACAAGTCGGCGCGATTATTGCCGAAGCGATGGAAAAAGTCGGCAAAGAAGGCGTGATTACCGTTGAAGATGGCAAATCTTTGGAAAACGAATTGGATGTCGTAGAGGTGTGCAGTTCGACCGCGGCTACCTGTCTCTTACTTCATCAGCGACGCGGAAAAGCAAATCGCTGCGCTGGATAATCCGTTTGTTTTGTTGTTTTGACAAAAATCAGCAACATCCGCGACCTGTTGCCTGTTTTGGAACAAGTGGCAAAAGCCAGCCGTCCGCTGTTGATTATCGCTGAAGACGTAGAAGGCGAAGCCTTGGCGACTTTGGTCGTGAACAATATCCGCGGCATCCTGAAAACCGTTGCCGTTAAAGCTCCGGGCTTCGGCGACCGCCGCAAAGCCATGTTGCAAGACATCGCCATTCTGACCGGCGGCACCGTAATTGCCGAAGAAGTCGGCCTGTCTTTGGAAAAAGCCACTTTGGAAGACTTGGGTCAAGCCAAACGCATCGAAATCGGTAAAGAAAACACCACCATCATCGACGGCTTCGGCGACGCTGCCCAAATCGAAGCGCGTGTTGCCGAAATCCGCCAACAAATCGAAACCGCAACCAGCGATTACGACAAAGAAAAACTGCAAGAGCGCGTTGCCAAATTGGCAGGCGGCGTAGCAGTGATCAAAGTTGGTGCCGCTACCGAAGTCGAAATGAAAGAGAAAAAAGACCGCGTGGAAGACGCGCTGCACGCTACCCGCGCAGCCGTTGAAGAAGGCGTGGTTGCCGGCGGCGGCGTAGCCCTGTTGCGCGCCCGTGCCGCTTTGGAAAACCTGCACACCGGCAATGCCGACCAAGACGCAGGCGTACAAATCGTCTTGCGCGCCGTTGAGTCTCCGCTGCGCCAAATCGTTGCCAACGCAGGCGGCGAGCCTAGCGTAGTCGTGAACAAAGTGTTGGAAGGCAAAGGCAACTACGGTTACAACGCAGGCTCCGGTGAATACGGTGACATGATTGAAATGGGCGTACTCGACCCCGCCAAAGTAACCCTGTTCCGCGCTGCAACACGCCGCGTCTATCGCCGGCCTGATGCTGACGACTGACTCGCATGATTGCCGAAATCCCTGAAGAAAAACCAGCTATGCCTGACATGGGCGGCATGGGTGGAATGGGCGGCATGATGTAAGGTTGCCCCAACCTAAGCGAAACAAAAACCTGCACGGACAACCGTGCAGGTTTTTTCTTTGAAGAGGGTCGTCTGAAAACGAGAAGGGTGGATTTTCAGACGACCCCTAGCTTTATCTTGCCTGCTCCATAGCAGCCGTTAACGCATTAAAATTTTGCATTAGCGTTGCTTTATCGAACCAGCCAGCCAGTGTAAACAGCTGTATCAAAATCCCTATAATCACAACCATACAGCAGAAGTACAAAAAGATAGCCTTTGAATATCGTCCAAACTTTAACCTGTCCCATCTTCATCAAGCCGACAGCCTGCGCCCAAAAACGTCCAAGTCTTCCAAAACATCAGCAGCGGCGTAATCTGCGGGACATAAAACACAAGCAGCGCAGGAATCATCAAAGCTCTGATGCCAAGATGAATCCCCATAAAGGCAGGCGCGGCGCGCCGTTTCTGCTCAAAACATGACGCATCACGCGGCTCAAAAATCAGCCACTTTATAACGGTAACCAACACGCCAAAGACGACGGCCGCAGTGCTGACACCGAGCAAGGTCGACATATCTGCCGCATTAATCATGCCCAACAGCAGCAAAATCGCCAAAATGACGGGCAGTGTATAGAAATAATCAGCAGGATTTTTTTATAGCGCAGACGCAGAATATCCCACATATCTTTTAAAAAATCATACAACATCAAACAGATATCTTCAGAAACAAAAAGCGATTGTATCTTAAAACGACACATAGGTCGTCTGAAATCAACAATCCTCTGAAGGGAAAAAATTATGGGCGTCGATAGCTAATATCTGGCGAATTTCGTTGAAAACCATCGAAATTTAATTTAAGTTAAAACAAAAGTTTATAAAAATATCTCCGCACCATTTCAAAAATAAACCTTGCATGAACCCGTTGTTTTTGGTTTTAATGCCCACTTCCCTGCAATGCAGATGAAGGCCAGATAGCTCAGTTGGTAGAGCAACGGATTGAAAATCCGTGTGTCGGCGGTTCGATTCCGCCTCTGGTCACTATAAAAACCGCCTAAGGCGGTTATTTTTTTATCTCATGCAACCAAGCATCATCAAGTCAATCCCTGTCGATAAGACATCCCACAATTTTCAGTTTCATTCTGTCATCTGACCCTGCTCCTTTCCGCTAATCGAAACGTCTTTTGTATTTGAAATAGAAAACGAAGGTCGTCTGAAAACCTTTCAGGCGACCTCATCCGACCAAGGAAACCCATGAACATCACCGTCCTCACCCTCCCGCACGGCATGGTGCGCTCCTGCTGACCGAACAGCTCTACCGCGCTGTCTCCATCCTCCACAACCATCCCTACCACCGCGAATAACAAAAAGCCGTACCCGCAGGCAGGCTTCGCGTGTCCACCGCATCAATCGGGCGCAGGTGTGTCTGTTGCGAATTAAATACATCAAGAAATAGTAAACTAGGAAATATTCAGATATTGTTTGAACGCCCGCCATAAGGACGATAAGATACCGACCTCATTTTATAAGGGATTGATTCAGAAACAGTTCGGCTTGCCGCGCAGGCAACTTTGCCGTATGGTTTTGAAGTGCGGAAGCTTCAATCCCCATTTTGATACCACACAACGATAAAGATGAAATGTCCGGTTTATTTTTCGAAAGGGGGCGGAATGAAGGAAATTCAGCGGGGATTTTCTTTGTCTCAATTGGTTTTTACCATCATGATGGTGGGGATTTTAACGTCGATTGCCTACCCGTCTTACCAAAAATATGTTGAAAATACCAAGATGCAGGAAGTGTGGGCAGCCATGATGGAAAACGCCCAATTTCTGGAGCGTTTTTATCAAAAAAACGGAAGTTTCAAACAAAGTTCCACCCAATGGCCGGATTTGCCGATTAAGGAAATCGGCGATTTTTGCATCAAGGTGCAAGGCGACGCCAAAGGCACGCCGGACGGGCGGTTTACCCTGAAGGCAGTAGCGCGGTCGGATAAAAATCCCAAAGTATTGAAGATCAACGAAAGCTTTGTCACGGTATCGTGTGAAACGACCGAAAGCACCTGTGAAGACAAGGCGCAGCATTTCGCCAATACGGACAAATCATGCAAGATATTTGAGTCTTGAGGCATATCGATAGCAAAAGGTCGTCTGAAACTCAAATCTCAGAGTTTTCAGACGACCTCGTTTTTATCTGCAACCTGCCCCCTTACCCGTCTGGCGGGAGAGGGCCGGGGAGAGGTGGTTTTACGGGTTGTACGAATTTGATTTTATTACCTAAAGCCACAAAGCCACCCCCTATCTTAACCTTCCCCGCCAGACGGGGAAGGGACAGATTGTTGTTGCTGCAACGAGTAGCGTGGGCTTTGCCCGCGAGATAAATGCCGAAAATGGATGCCCATTCAGCTGTTGTCTGATTTGGATTTTAGATAGATTTTCGTGGGCAAATGCCCACGCTACTTGAGTTATCCCAAACCTGTTTTGATTGAGTAAACGAGGTCGTCTGAAAAATCGAAACGAGTTTCTCCAAAACTCAAATCCCAAAGTTTTTCAGACGACCTCGCTTTTTTATCTGCATCTGCCCCTCTCCGTCCGGCGGGAGAGGGCTGGGGAGAGGGTGGTTCTATGGGTTGCTACGAATTTGATTTGACCTAAAGTCGCAAAGCCACCCTCATCCTAACCTTCCCCGCTAGACGGGGAAGGGACAGATTGTTGTTGCTGCAACGAGTAGCGTGGGCTTTGCCCGCGAGATAAATGCCGAAATGGATGCCCATTCGGCTGTTGTCTGATTTGAATTGTCAGATGGTAGATTTCGTGGGCAAAGCCCACGCTACGGACTGGGTTTATTCCTAGCCCGTTGAGACAAAGGTCGTCTGAAACTTTTCAGACGACCTTTTGATTATCAGTAATCACGGAGAGCACACACTTCAGGCTGAATAATTCTACAGTCTACACCTCCCCTATCTTGGCAATTTTTTAAAGCTGCCTGTTCGACAGTACCTTGTGCTCCTGCCACATCAGATAAAACAAATCTGTCTTTTGTTTTCCCTTCTGCCGCTGCCATACAACCGTTCCTCACCCATGTAATAACTTTACAAGGCGTATTGCGACCGCCTTTTTTGGCATTGTTTTATGGCTTCACGTTTTTGCCGCTTCTAGGGAATTCTGCTACCGCACCGGCAAGATGCCCTGCTTTCTGACTGTAAGCAAATGCTCCGAATTTAGGCGGCACAAAAACATCGTGATAGATAATTTTTATAGGAGGAGGGGTGGTATTACCCGAAGAGCAGTTGGGATTGTACCCATAGCTGTATAATGCGGGATCATTCTGTAAAGCCCTGTTTGTCACATCATATGTCGGATTGGCAATAGAAATATTTGAAACCATTAATCCGAATATCATCAAAAACAGTTTTTCATTGCATCATCTTCCTTTAAATACCAATCACGGGAGAGCACACACTTCAGGCTGAATAATTCTACAGTCTACCCCTCCCCTATCTTGGCAATTTTTTAAAGCTGCCTGCTCTACAGTTCCCTGATTACCTCCTGCTTGAGTTACAGAGAAATCTGTTCTTAACCTTTCCTTCTGCTGCTGCGAGACAGCCGTTTCTGACCCAGACACTAACTTTACACGGCGTATTGCGGCTGCTTTTTTGACACCGTTTGACTGCTTCCTGTTTTGCTGCGTCTCGAGAATTTTGATTTACAGCGCCTGCAAGAATTCCCGCTTTCTGACTGTAAGCCAAAGCCCCGAATTTTGGAGGGATGACCACATCGTGATAGATGATTTTCTTAGGGGGAGGGGCGGTATTGCCCGAAGAGCAGTTGATTGTACCCATAGCTGCATAATGCGGGATCATTCTGTAAAGCCCCGTTTGTCACATCATATGTCGGATTGGCAATAGAAATATTTGAAACCATTAATCCGAATATCATCAAAAACAGTTTTTCATTGCATCATCTTCCCTTATTTTTCTTCAGGTTTTCGGGTTCGTCTGATTAGGACGGTCGCCGGATGGTTATCGTCGGCGTAGGGTTGGTTTGGCATGCTTGAAACAGGTTTTCAGACGACCCGCGCGGGCTTTGCCCACGAAACGAATGCCGAAATGGATGCCCATTCGGCTGTTGGCTGATTTAGATTGTTAAATAGAAGATTTCGTGGCGCAGCCCACGCTACTTGGGCTATCACAAGTCTGTTTTGATTGAGTAAAGGGTCGTCTGAAAACGAGCGTGAACGAGTTTCTCCAAAACTCAAATCTCAGAGTTTTCAGACGACCTCGTTTTTATCTGTACTTTCCGCCCCTCCCGTCCGGCGGGAGAGGGCTGGGGAGAGGATGGCTCTACGGGTTGTACGAATTTGATTTGACCTCAAAGTCGCAAAGCCACTCCCTATCCTAACCTTCCCCCGCCGGACGGGGAAGGGATAGATTGCTGTTGCTGCAACGAGTTGCGCAGGGCGGTTTACTGCTTTATTTCTTATCCCCTTTTTTCAGGACGCACCCAGCCTTCGATGACGGTTTGGCGGGCGCGGGCGAGGGCGAGTTTGTTGTCTTCGACGTTTTTGGTAATCGTGCTGCCTGCGCCTGTCGTGACTTTGTTGCCGAGGGTGACGGGGGCGACTAAGACGCAGTTGAGCCGATGCGGACTTCGTCGCCGATGACGGTTTTTGTGTTTGTTTACGCCGTCGTAGTTGGCACTAATCGTGCCTGCGCCGAAGTTGGTTTTGCTGCCGACTTCGGCGTCGCCGATGTAGGTGAGGTGGTTGGCTTTGGTGCCTTTGCCGATGGCGGCGTTTTTGATTTCGACAAGTTGCCGACGTGTACGTCGTCTGAAAGGCGGGCTTGCGGACGCAGGCGGGCGTAGGGGCCGATTTGGTTGTTTTGTCCGACTTCGCAGTCTTCGAAGTGGGAGAAGGGGGCGATTTTGCTGTTTGCGCCGATTTTGGCGTTTTTGATGACGCAGTTTGCGCCGATTTCGACGTTGTCGCCGATTTCGATGTCGCCTTCGAGGACGACGTTGACGTCAATCACGACGTCTTGTCCGTGTTTCAGACGACCCCTTAAGTCGAAGCGGGCGGGGTCGCGCAGGGTGACGCCTGCTTTGAGCAAGGCTTGCGCTTGTTCGGTTTGGAAGATGCGTTCGAGTTCGGCGAGCTGGAGTTTGTTGTTCACGCCGGCGGCGAGGTGGGAGGCGCGCACTTGGACGGGATGGACTTTGATGCCGTCGGCAACGGCTTTGGCGATGAGGTCGGTCAGGTAGTATTCGCCTTGGGCGTTGTTGCTGGAGAGGCTGTCCAGCCAGTTTTTGAGTTTGGCGTTGGGCAGGACGAGGATGCCCGTGTTGATCTCGCGGACGGCTTTTTGGGCGGTGTCGGCGTCTTTTTCTTCGACGATGGCGGTTACGCTGCCTTGGCTGTCGCGGATGATGCGGCCTCAAGCCCTGTCGGGTCGGCGGGAACGTCGGTCAACAGGCCGACTTCGCTGCCGGCGGCTTCGAGCAGGGTTTCGAGGGTTGCGGTGTCAATCAGGGGAACGTCGCCGTACAGCACCAGCGTGCGGCCTTCGGCGGAAAGGTGCGGCAGGGCGGTTTTGACGGCGTGGCCGGTGCCGAGCTGTTCGGTTTGTTCGACCCAGACGACGTTGCGTTTGACAGTGTCCAAAACTTGGTCTTTGCCGTGTCCGATGACGACGCAGATGTTTTGCGGATTCAGCGCGGCGGCGGTGTCGATAACGCGCTCGACCATGGGCTTGCCGCCGATGCGGTGCAGCACTTTGGGCATTTTGAATACATGCGCGTGCCTTTGCCGGCGGCGAGGATGACGATGTTGAGGGTGTGGCGGACATGATGGGCTTTCTCGAATGCAATGTTGATGAAGGAGATTTGAGGGGTCGTCTGAACTGGTTTCGGGGGTTCAGACGACCTTTTTATTTAGGTTCGGTGGGCGGACGTTTGGGGGCTGCGGTTTGTTGGGTTTCGGTTCCAGCGGTACGAGTCGGCATGGCTGCCGTGTTCCAAGCGGTCGAGTGTGGTTGGTTTTCAGGGGCGTCGCGCGGATGTGTCGGCGGGACGGCTGTCGAAGTCGTAGCGGTCTGCAGTGCAGCCGCTCAGGATGGCGGCGGTAACGAAAAATCAGGGCGAGGGAACGCATGGTTTTCTCCCTTGGAAGAATGGTAGATATGGGACGAACGGGATGGCGGAAATGAGGTTTTGAGGTCGTCTGAAACGGAAAAACGGTTTCAGACGACCTCTGCGGGCGGATTATTCCTCAGTTTGGGTTTCGGGCGCGGCTGGTCCGGCGCCTTGGGGTTTGTTCCATGTCGTGCCGCGTACGTTTTCTTGGTCTCCGTGCAGCGGTTTGAGGGTGCGGCGTTCGGGGCGGTATTGGTTGTAACGCATATCGCGGGAGTAGGTGCCGTCTTCGTAATAGATGCGCGTGCCTTTTTCGTATTTGGGGCGCAGGGAAGTGTGGCCGGATTCGTTTTGGTAGGTTTCCCAGGTACAGCCGGTCAGGGCGGCTGCGGCGGCGAGGATGAGGGCGGTGTATCGCATGATGGTTGTCCTTAGTGGTCGGGCGGATTTGTGCCGTTGTTCAAACCCGATATTGTAAAGGTTTTCAGACGAGTGCCGACAATTTTTCGGCGCATTCGGCGAGCGCCTGCATATCTTTTGCAACGGCGTCGGTAAAGGGCAGGGGATGGGCTTTGCTGCCGAACCATATGGTTTTCATGCCCAGCTCTTTGGCTTGGTGCAGGTTGTCCGCGCTGTCGTCGATCATGATGCACTGTCCGGGCGTGGCGTCGAGCAGGCGGCAGACGGTCAGGGTAGGCTTGCGGGTCGGGCTTGTAGCGCAGCCCGAAGTCGTCCGTGCCGAAGAGTGCGTCAAAACGGTTTTCCAAACCCAATGCCCCGATGATGGCGCGGACGTAAAACGAAGGGCCGTTGGAAAAAACGGCTTTGCGTCCTTTCAGACGACCTAAAACGCTTTCGGTTCCCTCCATGCCCTGCAATTTTGCCAAGATTTGCGCGATGGGATGGCTTTCGCGCAGAAACTCGCGGATGTCGATTTCGGGATGGTGGATTTGCAGGCCGGCAAGCGTCGCGCCGTATCGGTGCCAATAGTCCTGACGCAGGTCGGACGCCGCTTCTTCGGAGAGCTTGAGGCGTTGCGCCGATGTAGCCGGTCATGGCGCGGTTGATGATGTAGAAAATGCCTGCATCGGCGTTATGCAGCGTGTTGTCGAGGTCAAAGAGCCAGACGGGAGAAAGGTTCATGTCGTGTGTTGGTGCGGATTTTGTTATGATGTTTCGTATTTTACCCGTACAAAGGTTAGAGAATGAAACTGAAATTATCCGCCCTCGCCCTCTTGCTGGCTTCGGCAAACTTATCCGCCCAGACCGAAGTGCGCCTTGCCGTGCACAAACTTCAGCCTGCCCCCAATCCGCCATCGCGCAGTTTGAAAAAGCCAACGATGCCAAAGTCTCCGTCATCAAGGCGGGCAGCGGCAACGAAATGCTCAACAAGCTGATTCTCAGCAAGGCAAATCCGATTGCCGACGCGGTGTACGGTTTGGACAACGCCAACATCGGCAAAGCGCGCGAAGCAGGCATACTGGCGGCGGCGCAGCCCAAATCCGCACCCGTTTCAGCAGGGATGCCCGTCATCGCGGCAGTCAATTACGGCTACGTTACCCTCAACTACGACAAAAAATGGTTTGAACAGAAAAAACTGCCGTTGCCCAAAACCTTGCAGGACTTGACCCGCCCCGAATATAAAAACCTGCTGGTTACGCCTTCGCCCGCCACCTCCTCGCCCGGACTTGCCTTCCTGATGGCGAACATCGGCGGCATGGGCGAAGAGGGCGCGTTCAAATGGTGGGCGCAGATGCGTCAAAACGGCGTGAAAGTTGCCAAAGGCTGGAGTGAAGCCTATTACACCGACTTCACCCAAAACGGCGGCGCGTATCCGCTCGTCGTCAGCTACGCCGCCAGCCCCGCCGCCGAAGTCCACTACTCCAAAGGCAAATACAGCGTGCCGCCGACCGGCAACCTCTTCCTCAAAGGCGGCGTGTTCCGCCAAGTCGAAGGCGCGGCAGTCTTGAAAGGCGCGAAACAGCCCGAACTGGCGGCGAAACTCGTACAGTGGCTGCAAAGCGGCGAAGTGCAAAAAGCCCTGCCGACCGAAATGTGGGTCTATCCCGCCGTGAAAAACACGCCGCTGCCCAAAGTCTTCGAGTTCGCCCAAGCCCCGAAACACACCGACTCGCCCAGCCGCAACGACATCGACACCAAACAGAAACAATGGGTCAGTCGCTGGACGAAGACTGTGTTAAGGTAAGCGGGAAGGTCGTCTGAAAAACCGCCGCCCCATCCCGTCGGCCGGATATAGTCAAATGACTTTATTTTCGATACGCAACTTACCGGTATGCCGTATTTAAAGTTAAGGATGTTGGCGATAAAAAGGGTCGTCTGAAAACCCCAAAACGGTTTCAAACTGATCGAAACCACGTTTCAGACGACCCCTTACCGTTTCGTTTTGAATGAAGGAATCCCATGAAGAAGCCCCTGCTCTACGCCTTCACGCTGACCGCACTTGGCGGCTGTTTCTACACCGAAACCCCTTACGGCCGCACCGCCGTCCTCGACCTGCCCGTCCATTCCCAAACCACCATCAACAAAACCGTTACCGTCAACGCCCCGCCGGGGACGACCGTCATCTATCAGGACAGCGAGCCGGTACACCGCTACGGCTATCCCTACCTGCCTTACCCGCGCCCGTATCCCGCGCGCCGGATTTACTCGGTATTGAAAAATGTCTGTGAAAGCGATTTATGAAAAACTGACCAAGCTGCCCACCATTATTGGTCTGGATAATGAAGTCCTGTTGATTGAGGAACTTCAAAAAAGCGAGATAGAAGATATCAGACAAAATCTGGACAGCTTCTGTCTATATTGAGTGACCTGCAAATTTCGCATCAAAGTGACGGCATATTCGGCGTGACGCCTGAGAACAAAGCACATTTTTTTCGGTTTTGTTTTTTTGGCTTCAGTCCGTTCAAAAATAAAATTGAATGGATATAAGCCGATACGCCGATGGGTTTGATACGGATTTCAGCGGCGATTTGACATATAAGGACGGATATATAGTGGATTAACAAAAATCAGGACAAGGCGACGAAGCCGCAGACAGTACAGATAGTACGAAACCGATTCACTTGGTGCTTCAGCACCTTAGAGAATCGTTCTCTTTGAGCTAAGGTGAGGCAACGCCGTACTGGTTTAAAGTTAATCCACTATAAAAGCCGTATTCCTTATCGGCACGCTATTTCAGACGACCCCTCATCAATCACGGCACTTTGCCCGTCCCGACTTCTTTACGGTGTCTTCCCGCCGTTTTTTCCCGTAAAATAATGCCTTTAACTCCCGATACTTGTTTTCAGACGACCTGTCCCCACCGTAGAGGTCGTCTGAAATCCATTCTCTCTCAATTAAACCCAATACAATGATTCAAAAATATTCTCATGGTTCGAATCCCGCATCGACCCCTATCCCGAAGCCGCCCCGAAAACGCCTGAAAAAGGGCTGTGGCGTTTTATCTGGAGCAACATCGAAGGCCTGCGCAAATGGATTGCCGTTTTGGCGGTGTTTACCGCCGGTATCGGCATCATGGAAGCCCTGTTGTTTCAATTTATGGGCAAAGTCGTGGACTGGCTCGGCAATACACGCCCGCCACCCTGTTTGCCGAAAAAGGCTGGGCGTTGACGGCGATGGCGGCGATGATGGTGTTTTTCGCCCTCTGGACCTTCCTCGCGTCCAACGTGCGCCTGCAAACCCTGCAAGGCGTGTTCCCCATGCGCCTGCGCTGGAATTTCCACCGCCTGATGCTGGGGCAGAGCCTCGGTTTCTATCAGGACGAATTTGCCGGCCGCGTGTCCGCCAAAGTCATGCAGACCGCGCTGGCGTTGCGCGACGTGGTGATGACGGCTGCCGACATGGTCGTTTATGTGCTGGTGTATTTCATCACCTCCGGCGTGATTTTTGGTCGCGCTCGACGGCTGGCTGCTGCTGCCCTTTATCGGCTGGATGATTGGCTTCGCCTCAGTGATGCGCTTTCCTGATTCCCCAAGCTCGGCAAAACCGCTTCGCGTCAGGCGGATGCGCGCTCGCTGATGACCGGCCGCATTACCGACGCCTATTCCAACATCACCACCGTCAAACTCTTTCTCCCACGGCGCGCGCGAAGCGGCTTATGCCAAGCAGTCGATGGAAGAATTTATGGTTACGGTACACGCCCAAATGCGTTTGGCGACGCTCCTGCACACTTGCAGCTTCATCGTCAACAGCTCGCTGACCGCCGGCACGACCGCGCTGGGCATCTGGCTTTGGTATCACGGACAAGTCGGCGTCGGCGCAGTGGCGACCGCCACCGCTATGGCGTTGCGTGTCAACGGCCTGTCGCAATACATCATGTGGGAATCCGCCCGATTGTTTGAAAACATCGGCACCGTCAACGACGGCATGGCAACCCTGTCCAAACCGCAAACCATCCTCGACAAGCCCAACGCCCTGCCGCTGAAAGTGTCACAAGGCGAAATCAAGTTCGAACACGTCGATTTCTCCTACGAAGCCGGCAAACCGCTGCTCAACGGCTTCAACCTCACTATCCGCCCGGGTGAAAAAGTCGGGCTGATCGGACGCAGCGGCGCGGGCAAATCCACCATCGTCAACCTGCTTTTTGCGCTTTCTACGAACCGCAAAAGCGGCACGATTTCGATTGACGGGCAAAAACGTGGACAGCGTGACCCAAGAAAGCCTGCGCGCCCAAATCGGTTTGGTCACGCAAGACACCTCGCTGCTGCACCGTTCCGTGCGCGACAACATCGTTTACGGCCGCCCCGACGCGACTGACGCCGAAATGATTTCCGCCGCCGAACGCGCCGAAGCCGCCGACTTCATCCCCAACCTTCCGACGCCAAAGGGCGGCGCGGCTATGACGCGCACGTCGGCGAACGCGGCGTGAAACTTTCCGGCGGCCAGCGCCAACGCATCGCCATCGCCCGCGTCATGCTCAAAGACGCGCCGATCCTGCTGCTTGACGAAGCCACCAGCGCGCTCGACTCCGAAGTCGAAGCCGCCATCCAAGAAAAGCCTCGACAAAAATGATGGACGGCAAAACCGTCATCGCCATCGCCCATCGCCTTCCACCATCGCCGCGATGGACAGGCTCATCGTCTTGGACAAAGGCCGCATCATCGAAGAAGGCAGCCACGCCGAACTGTTGGAAAAACACGGCCTCTACGCCAAACTCTGGGCGCACCAGAGCGGTGGTTTCCTCAACGAACACGTCGAGTGGGAGCATTAAAAACCGATCGACAAAGCGGACAAGCAAAAGGTCGTCTGAAAAATAAGCAATTAGATTATGTTTCACTTTGATGTGATGATGGAATAAAAATTGAATTTGGGTTATTCAATATTAGTTGATGACAATTTTGGAAAGAAAAATATGAAACGATCTATCAAATATTTGAGTATGGCTGCACTTGCATTTGCAGCAAATGCATGGGCAGGAAGCGCAGAAGAAGAGTTGCTGAACGCATTTGTAAAATGTGATGCATCTATGTTTGATATCTTGAAAAACGAGCAGGAGCAATTGAGCAAATATGTCCGATTGAGAAAGTAGGAACGGTTGCACGTTTTCAGTTAGGTGTTGCCGATGAGGATGGGAAAAGACAGGTTGTTTTTAATAAGCCGATAACATTAAAAGGCTTACGTTTCAGTAGTTTCGAGACAATAAATTTGGAAATGCCATTTAATGAGGCGGGTAAAAATCCTATCTTTTATTTTTGGGGATTTGAAATCGAAAAAGCGCAGGCTGCTGATGTGATGGCGAAGTTCCCACAATGGGGTTTGAAACCGATGGGTGAAAATTTTGCGACTACTCCGCAAATTATTATTAATAGTCACAAGTCCTTACACTGGCAGCCAAATATGCAAGCAACGCCTAATTCGATGCCTGCGAAAAATACAGTAGAAAAAATGTTGGTATTGGAAGAGGAAAGTGGCAAAACAAGTCTCTACTGCACGGTTCAAGGTTATCCGAATAACCAATTGATTCGTCGTGAGCGACTTGATTTAATCGGAGGAAAAATAAAATGAAAAAGTTGGCTGTTTTTTTGATGGCGATTTGTTTGCCAATTTCAGCATTTGCCGAATTTGCCGATAAGCCAAGATTTTTGCCCATGTCCGGCGGTACTCGGAGTCAGGCTTATGTAGACATGGAAAGTATCAGGCATCATCCTAACAATCCAAAATTGTTAGTATATGATATGGTAACCAATTTTGATGATACCGTTAGCGAAGTGGCGGGAACTTCTGTGATAGAGAAGCATTATCTTGATTGTCTGAATAAGATCGATATCTCAAATCCAGAACCAATGAAGGTATACAGTAGTCCTTTTGGAAAAGGGGAATTATTGCATGATATTCCAAGTGAGTCTCAACCGGTTTGAAATGAAAGAGATTTCCCCAATTAGTATACTATCTGCTTTTGTGTGCGAGGTCGGAGGTCGTGATTTTGGCGGCAACCCGAATGCCTTCGAAGACATGAAAAAAGAATTGGATAAAATGACGAAGCAGAAAGGTCGAAAAAGATAAACCTTCAAGGTCGTCTGAAACCGAAAATCAGGTTTCAGACGACCTTTTTTGATTTCGGCATAACGATGCGCTAAACTTCCCGCTTGTGCCGCCTGACAAGGCGGATGGCAGATTGCCTGTTCCCCTGATTCCGCCTGTTTTCATGACCAAGCGGGCAACAGGTTTTCTGCCACTTTATAGTGGATTAACTTTAAACCCGTACGGCGTTGCCTCGCCTTGTCCTGATTTAAATTTAATCCACTATACCGCAGCCGCGCCGATAAAAACACGACGGAGCGCATACCGTGACGGGTTTCGCGCCATTCGGCTGACAATATGTTCCAAAACCAAAAATCCATCTATAAAGGTCGTCTGAAAATGAAACCCTTGCTGATTCAAACACTGCGCACTACGCTGACAGCGTCTGTCGTACTCATGCTCGCTGCCTGTCCGAGCCATACCTCGACAAATCGGATGCCAAGCCGCATACCCGTACCGCGAATACCGCCAAACCCAAAGCCGTAGTTGCGCTTGCGCTCGGCGGCGGCGCATCCAAAGGCTTTGCCCATATCGGCATTATCAAAGTCTTGAAAGAAAACAATATTCCCGTCAAAGTCGTGACAGGCACATCCGCAGGCTCCATCGTCGGCAGCCTGTACGCTTCAGGCATGTCGCCCGCCCGCCTCGAACTCGAAGCCGAAATTTTAGGCAAAACCGACTTGGTTGACCTGACCCTGTCCAGCAGCGGCTTCATCAAAGGCGAAAAACTGCAAAACTACATCAACCAAAAAGTCGGCAACCGCCCCATCCAACAATTGCCGATTAAATTCGCCGCCGTCGCCACCGATTTTGAAAGCGGCAAAGCCGTCGCCTTCAACCGAGGCAACGTCGGACAGGCAGTCCGCGCGTCCGCGTCCATCCCTCAACGTGTTCCAGCCCACCATGATTGGCGGCCGCCGATACGTTGACGGCGGTCTGTCGCAGCCCGTTCCCGTCAGCGCAGCTAAAAAACAAGGCGCCAATTTCATTATCGCCGTCGATATTTCCGCCCGTCCGGTGAAAAACGTCAACCAAGGCTTTTTCTCTTACCTCGACCAAACGTTCAACGTCATGAGCATTCCGCTGCTCCAACATGAATTGGGTCAGGCAAACGTCGTGATCAAACCGCAAGTGTTGGAGATGGGTTCTATCGGCGGTTTCGACCAAAAACGACGCGCCATCCAGCTGGGTGAAGAAGCCGCCCGCGCCGCCCTGCCCGAAATCAAGCGCAAACTCGCCGCCTATCAATATTAACCAACCGCCTACCACAGCAAAAAGGTCGTCTGAAAATAGTTTTTCCGTTTTCAGACGACCCCTACTATAGTGGATTAACAAAAATCAGGACAAGGCGACGAAGCCGCAGACAGTACAGACAGTACAGATAGTACGGAACCGATTCACTTGGTGCTTCAGCACCTTAGAGAATCGTTCTCTTTGAGCTAAGGCGAGGACGCCGTAATGGTTTAAAGTTAATCCGCTATACATCGCGGGACGGCATCAAAGGATGTTTATGAACAACAAACTCATCGCCTTGATATTAGTGGGCGTTTCGCTGAACGCAGCGGCAGACAGCGCGGAAGACAATCTGATGAACGCGCGTTCCGCCTATCGCACCGCCCTGAAACAGCAAACCGGCAACGACAGCAAAATCATCTCGCTGCAAAGCGACCTTGAAGACGCGCAATACCGCCTGCAAAAAGCCTGCCGACATCGTCCGCTTGCAGGGCGAGCTTCAGGCGGCAATGAATGTGAAAAGCCAACAGGCGGAGACATTGAAGCAAGCAGGGCAGCGGCTCGATGCCGCTTGGGGTGCCGTGTACGGCCCAGGCGGAACCAAAGCAGGGCGGTAAACGGTCTGCGGTTTGCCGCTCGATAGATGCTTTGTCATCCTTTTCTATTCAACAAAAAGGTCGTCTGAAACTCGGTTTCCGTTTTCAGACGACCTTTTCCCAAGCATAACGTTTAAGCGTTCAACAAACTTTCATCCAGCGTCAGCTCTTCGTTTTTGTTCACCGCCACTTTGCGCGTCAGGACGTTTTGCGCGATTTCCTGCGCTTCAGCAAGCGAGTGCATCAGATAGGTGCCGCATTGGTATTCGTTCAACTCGGGGATTTTGCTTTGGTCTTTGACATTGACCACATCCTGCATCGAAGCGAGCCAGCGCGTCGGCGACCTGCTGCTCGTCGGGCGTGCCGATGAGGCCTCATGTAGAAACCGGTGCGGCAGCCCATCGGGAAATGTCGATGATTTCGACGCCGTTTCCGTTCGAGCGGTCGCGCATAAAGCCTGCGAACAAATGCTCCAGCGTGTGGATGCCTTTTTCGGACAGGATTTCTTTGTTGGGGCACGCAGAAACGCAGGTCGAATACGGTAATGGTGTCGCCTTTGGGCGTGGTCATGGTTTTCGCCACACGCACGGCGGGGGCGTGCATACGGGTGTGGTCGACTTTGAAACCGTCTAACAGGGGCATTGGGTTATCCTTTTTGAGTGGTTTATGTAGGTTTTCGAATAGGATTTTGTCCAGCACTCATCGTCCAAGACGCGGTTTTCGACTTTCACCCATTCGCCGCCTGCTTCAGGGAAGCCGTTGCGGCAATATCCTGCCTGTTCGACAAAATCATAGACGGCATGGATGTAGCCGTTGATGCACAATGCGGCTATGGTGCAGGCATCATCCCATAAGATCAAGACATGATTGGGGATATGTTTGTCGGATACATCTTCGACATTGTAGATATGCAAGGCATCCAAAATCCCATCTTGCGAAGCGGCATAGAAGTAGCTCGTGTCGCCGTCGTCTTCAAAGACGACGCCATAAGGGGATATGTTCGAAAAATGATTCTAAAACTTCGGGCGTGCCGACAGTAAAATTTTTCGATTTCGGCAGTCCGATACAGGGGTAACTGTGCCATTGGGTAACGCCTCTTTGTGGGAATACTCAAATTACAATTCGGCAATCTCAATCGCTTCGCCCGAAGCCGCGCTCAGTGCTTCGTTCAAAACATCGTAGAAATCCCGTCCGTCGCAGCGTTGCCAGCCATTTGCCGTTTTGCTTTCGGCGAATGGTAGCCGCTTTTTTGCGGCAATCCACAATTCCTGATTGGGCGTGTGGCGGTTGACGATGATTTGCGTGCCGTCCGCCGCTTCGATGGTCAGGACGTTTCCGGCAAACTGGCAGTCGAAATCCCAGCCGTTTTCGTCGATTTGGTCTTCGATGTGTTCGAACAATTCTTCGCTCATGCGGATGAATTCGCTTTTCGGTCATCATGGCTTTTTGTGTTTTTTTGTTTAAGATACCGAATCTCGCCACATTCGCGCTTATGAAGGAAGCTTTTACCGATGAAATACGGCGTATTTTTGTCTGCGGCAACCGCCCTCCTGCTTTCAGCCTGCGGTTACAAAGGCGACCCTCACCCGCCCAAAGAAGGCGACAAGGCGCGTTTCGGCGTGGTCCAAAACCGGCCTGAAAATCCATTCTTCCAAAGAACCTCACCAATCAAAACCAACGATTAAGCTCTCACCAACATGACCCTGCATTGCGAACAAGTCCCCTATTCCCACCTTGCCGAAGAATTCGGCACGCCGCTTTATGTGTACAGCCAATCCGCGCTGACCGAAGCATTTGAAAACTACCAAACCGCGTTTGCCGCGCTTTCCCCGCTCGTCTGCTACGCCGTCAAGGCAAACGGTAATCTGAGCATCATCAAACACTTCGCCTCACTGGGCAGCGGTTTCGACATCGTCTCCGGCGGCGAACTGGCGCGCGTTTTGGCGGCAGGCGGCGACGCGGCGAAAACCATCTTTTCAGGCGTGGGCAAAAGCGAAGCGGAAATCGAGTTCGCGCTGCATGCTGGCGTGAAATGCTTCAATATGGAAAGCATCCCCGAAATCGACCGCATTCAAAAAGGTTGCCGAACGCTTGGGGCAAAACCGCCCCCGTCTCCCTGCGCGTCAACCCCGATGTCGATGCCAAAACCCATCCCTACATCTCCACAGGCCTGAAAGCCAACAAATTCGGCATCGCCTACGCCGACGCGCTCGAAGCCTACCGCCACGCCGCCCGCCAAAGCCACCTCAAAATCATCGGCATTGACTGCCACATCGGTTCGCAACTGACCGACCTCAGCCCGCTTATCGAAGCCTGCGGACGCATTTTTGATTTTTGGTTGACGCACTCTGCCGCCGAAGGCATCGTTTTGGAACATTTAGACTTAGGCGGCGGCGTCGGCATCGTTTATCGAGACGAAACCGTCCCCGATTTGGGCGCGTAGTGCCCAAGCGGTTCAAAAACTGATCGGCACACGTCGTCTCGAAACTCATCCTCGAACCCGGCCGCAGCCTGGTCGGCAACGCAGGCTCGCTGCTGGCGCGCGTCGAGTTTGTCAAACACGGCGAAGAGAAAAACTTCGTCATGGTCGATGCCGCCATGAACGACCTCATGCGCCCCGCCCTATATGATGCTTACCACCACATCGAAGCGGTAGAACCAAAAAATATCCCGCCGCTGACCGCCGACATCGTCGGCCCGATTTGCGAAACCGGCGACTTCCTCGGCAAATACCGCACTCTTGCCTGCGAAGAAGGCGATTTGCTGGTTATCCGCAGCGCAGGCGCATACGGCGCCAGCATGGCAAGCAATTACAACACGCGCAACCGGGCGGCGGAAGTCTTGGTGGACGGCAACGAATACCGGCTTATCCGCCGCCGCGAAACCTTAGAACAGCAAATGGCAAACGAAATGGCTTGTCTGTAAGGTTTGATCGTTTATAGCCCATAAACCACCAAGCGGGTTTATGGGCTAAAGATTAAGTAAATCAAAGCTTTCCATATGAGTCACACGCAACTGACCCAAGACGAACGATACCCTATCCAATATCTGTCCCGCCACTGTGCCATCACCAAAATCTCCAAACAGCTTAACCGCCACAAAAAGCACCATCAGCCGCGAAATCAAGCAGCACTGCAACCAAGGGCAGCAATACGGCGCCGAAAAAGCACAACGGCTAACCAACTTCGGTTTCAGACGACCTTTTGCTATCGATGCCTCAAGACTCAAATATCTTGCATGATTTGTCCGTATTGGCGAAATGCTGCGTCTTGTCTTCGCAGGTGCTTTCGGTCGTTTCACACGATACCGTGACAAAGCTTTCGTTGATTTTCAATACCTTGGGATTTTGATCCGACCGCGCTACTGCCTTCAGGGTAAACCGCCCGTCCGGCGTGCCTTTGGCGTCGCCTTGCACCTTGATGCAAAAATCGCCGATTTCCTTAATCGGCAAATCCGGCCATTGGGTGGAACTTTGTTTGAAACTTCCGTTTTTGATAAAAACGCTCCAGAAATTGGGCGCTTTTCCAGCATGGCTGCCCGCACTTCCTGCAGCTTGGTATTTTCAACATATTTTTTGGTAAGATGGGTAGGCAATCGACGTTAAAATCCCCACCGTCATGATGGTAAAAACCAATTGAGACAAAGAAAATCCCCGCTGAATTTCCTTCATTCCGCCCCCTTTCGAAAAATAAACCGGACATTTCATCTTTATCGTTGTGTGATATCAAAATGGGGATTGAAGCTTTCCCACTTCAAAACCATACGGCAAAGTTGCCTGCGGCAAGCCGAACTGTTTCTGAATCAATCCCTTATAAAATGAGGTCGGTATCTTATCGTCCTTATGACGGGTATTCAAACAATATCTGAATATTTCACAGTTTACTATTTCTTGGTGTATTGAATTCGCAACAGATACGCCTGCGCCCGATTTATGCGGTGTGGGCGCACGAAGCCTGCCTGCGGGTACGGCTTTTTATAGTGGATTAAATTTAAATCAGGACAAGGCGACGAAGCCGCAGACAGTACAGATAGTACGGCAAGGCGAGGTAACGCCGTCCTGGTTTAAAAGTTAATCCACTATATTATTCGCGGTGGTAGGGATGGTTGTGGAGGATGGAAACGGCGCGGTAGAGCTGTTCGGTCAGCAGAACACGCACCATGCCGTGCGGGAGAGTGAGGCTGGAGAGGCGCATCATCATGCGGGCTTGTTGTTTGAGGTGGTCGGTCATGCCGTCGGCGCCGCCGATGACGAAGCAGACGTGTTCGCCGTTTTGCTGCCAGCTTTTTGAGGTGTTCCGCCAGCTCGACGGAGGTCGGGGCTTTGCCGCGTTCGTCGAGGACGATGAGGAATGCGCCTTGGGGGATGGCTTCGAGGATGCGTTTTTTTCTTCCGCCGCCATGCCTTGTGCGGCGTTGACGCCTGCGCCGCGTTTTTTTCGGGTTTGATTTCTTTGAGGGTGTAGGCGACGTCGCGTCCGAAGCGTTTGGCGTATTCGCCGACGGCTTCGTCCACCCAGCGGGGCATTTTGGTGCCGACGGCGAGGACGGTGATGTTCATGGGTTTCCTTGGTCGGATGGGGTCGTCTGAAAGGTTTCAGACGACCTTTTGGTTTGAATGATGTTGAAACGGGATTCTTGAATCCGATATTTTGGTTGTTCGGTCAAGGGGTCGTCTGAAAACTTCGGTTTGGGCAAAAAGGGGGTAGGGCGTACTGCATAAAAGCCGTCTGTATGCACAGACGGCTTGGGATGGCTGCTTAGTCGGCGGCGTGCCAGGGTTTTTGCGCGCCGGCGTGGAAGCTGGGTTTTTCGCCGCCCCAGAGGGTGTCGATGTCGTAGAAGTCGCGGACGGCGGGCAGCATGACGTGGACGACGAGGTCGCCTGCGTCAACGAGCGTCCATTCGCCGCTGTCGCCTTCGGTGCTGAGGATTTTCGAAGCCGGCTTCTTTGAGGCTGACGGCGACGTTGTTGGCGAGGGCTTTTGACTTGGCGGGTGCTGTCGCCGCTGGCGATGATCATGCGGGCGAACAGTGAGGTTTTTCTTGGGTTTGGAGGACGGAGATGTCTTTGGCTTTTGATGTCTTCGAGGGCTTCGACGGCGGTTTCGACCATTTTTTTGCAGGTCTTGCAGTTCTTGTTCGTTCATTGTTTTCCTAATGGTGGGAATGAAATGGGGTTTGGACGGTATTATAACTTATCTGTATGAATTTACGCTATTTTCCGCTTTGGTACAGTTTGTGTTCGCGGATGTAGCGGGCGACTTGGGGCGGAGGTCGTCTGAAAGTCTGCCGCTTTGAAGGGTTTGGCGGATTTGGGGTGGAGGAGGTGTTGTGCAGGGGGGCGTTGAGGATGCGGACGCTGCCGTTTTGGAGGGCTTCGCCCAGCCAGGCGTGGAGTTCGCGCGGGGTTTGGTTGAGGTTGTCGCCTTGGCGCATGGCGACGGCGATGTTGGTCTGGCGCACGAGGGTCTGCCATTTTTTCCAAGTATGCAGTTTCATGAGGCTGTCGCTGCCCATGAGCCACCAAAGTTGGGCGGCGGGGAAATTGCTGGCGGAAGATTTGGACGGTGTCGAAGGTGTAAGTCGCGCCGTCGCGGACGATGTCGCAGTCGCTGGCGGCGAAGCGGGGGTCGTCGGCGATGGCGAGTTCGGTCATGATAAGGCGGTCTTGGGCGGAGGCGCGGGACGGGTCTTTGTGGTAGGGGTCGCCTGCGGGTAGGGAAGACGACGGTGTCGAGTCCGATTTCGTCGGCGAAGGCGCGGGCGATGTGGAGGTGGCCGTTGTGGATGGGGTCGAAGGTGCCGCCGAAAAGTCCGATGTTTTTTTCATGGGTGTCCTTGGGTGTGGGGTGTGCGCTCTGTTTGGGTTTCAGACGACCTGTCGGGTTTATGGGTTGGCGGGGTCGTCTGAAAGGCTTTCTGCTTCAGGGGCTACCGTCAACGACCAGGGTAAGTTTGCCGGTGGTCGGATGGATGACGAGTCCGTGGACGGCGATGTCGGCGGGCATAAGCGGGTGGTTACGGATGACTTTGACGGTGTGGCGGACGCTGTCTTCTACATTGTCGAAACCGGTCAGCCAGTTGTCAAGGTCTATGCCGGCGTTGCGCAGGGTTTCGATGCGGTCGTCGGGAATGTCGCCTTCGTGTACTTTTTCAAGGAAATCGGCGGCGTTCAGCCCCTTCATGCCGCAGTCGTAGTGGGCAATAACCATGATTTCTTTGACTTTGAGTTCGAACACGGCGACCAAAAGGCTGCGCATGACGGAACCCCAAGGATGGGTAACGAGTGCGCCGGCGTTTTTGATGAGCTTGGCGTCGCCGTTTTTCAGTCCGAGCGCGTTGGGCAGCAGCTCGATGATGCGCGCGTCCATGCAGGACAGGATGGCCAGTTCGCGGCCGGGATATTTGTCAGTGAAATATTTTTCGTATTCGCCCGATTCGACAAAATTTTGGTTATAGGCGAGAATTTCGCTCAATTCGTTCATGGTGTTGGACCTCCGACAAAATGGGACGATTATAGCGGTTTTCGGGCGGTTTGGCTTTGCAGCGTGCGCCGCCTGATTGCGGGCGGGACTGGTTGCAAATTGAAGCGGAGCAGATACAATCCGCTTTTATGATTATGTATTGATTGGATTGAGGAACAGCCATGTCTTCGTGCCCTTGTTTTTTTCCGAAACGCTCGACCGCCACACCCACGACGCGCTCTACGATTGGGCGCGGGCAAGTTACGGCGCGTCGGACGACTGGAACACGCTCTATCTGAACGGGCTGGCTTTGGGTCGTCTGAATCCGCTTTGGCGCGAACGGATCAAACAAGACTGGCAGGAAAGGCTTTCTGAAGTTTCAGACGACCTCTACCTGCAAACGGGCAACTGGCTGGCGATGGGCGACAGTTTGCAGCATTTGGCGCACGAATGGAAAAGCCTCGGACTGCTGCACGGCTGGCGCGACGAAAAGTTTGACGTGTGCGACGACGCGGGCAAGGTTCTCTTTGCGTTGGAACGCGCCGCCTTCCGCCCGTTCGGACTCATGAGCCAAGCCGTCCACCTCAACGGACTGGTGCAAACCGACGGCGGCTGGCATTTTTGGATAGGCCGCCGCAGCCCGCACAAAGCCGTCGATCCCGACAAACTCGACAACCTCGTCGGCGGCGGCATTGCCAGCGGCGAAACCCCGCTTGAAGCCGTCTGCCGCGAAAGCGAAGAAGAAGCCGGACCGATGCCGCCCGCCCTAGCCGCCCTCCGCCCCGCCGCCCGAATCCACAGCCTGCGCCCCGTATCGCGCGGCATCCACAACGAAATCCTGCACATCTTCGACATCGTCCTGCCCGAAACCGTCCGCCCCGAAAACCAAGACGGCGAAGTCGCAGGGTTTGAATTGATGAACGTTTCGCAACTTGTCGAAACCATGTTGTCCCAAACCATGATGCACGATGCCCAGCTCGTTACCCTCGAAGCCCTCAAACGCTACGGCGCGCTCGACAGGCAGCATCCGTTAAGCCTTTGGCTGGACAGCCTTTGCCGCTGAACGCCGAAAAATGAGCCGATAAACCAACCCGCCAACGCCCCGCCGTTTTCCTTCCCCGATTCCCCAAAAAGGTCGTCTGAAACCCATGCTCCGACTTACCGACATCTGCAAACGCTTCGACAGCAAAAACCGTCGCCGACCGCATCAGCCTGACCGTCTCCGCAGGCGAAACCCTCGCCGTCCTCGGACGCTCCGGCTGCGGCAAATCCACCCTGCTCAAAATCATTGCAGGCATCGTCAAACCCGACAGCGGCGAAGTCTGGCTGGACGGGAAGGACATCACCGCCGTCCCGCCCGAAAAGCGCAACGTCTCGCTGATGTTTCAAGACTACGCCCTGTTCCCGCACCTGACCGCCCAAGAAAACGTCGGCTTCGGACTCAAAATGCGCCGCCTGCCCAAAGCCGAAATCGAAGCGCAAACCATGCAGACGCTGCGCGACATCGGTTTGGAAAACGAAGCCCGCCGCAAACCCGGCAGCCTCTCCGGCGGCGAACAGCAACGCCTCGCCCTTGCCCGCGCCCTGATTATCAAACCGTCCCTGCTCCTCTTGGACGAAGCCTTCTCCAGCCTCGATACCCACCTGCGCCACAGCCTCTACCGCCTGACCGACGAGAGCATCCGTCGTCAAAACATCCCCGCCGTCCTCGTGACCCATTCCCCCGAAGAAGCCGCCGCGCTGGCAGACCATATCGCCCTCATGCACGAAGGGCGCATCCTCCAATACGGCACGCCCGCCGAACTCTTCCGCCGCCCCGCCGACGCCCAAGCCGCCCGCCTGCTCGGACTGCCCAATACAAACGATGCGCGCCATATCCCGACACACGCCATCCGTCCCGACCCGCAAGGCACACCCTGCCGCATCCTGTCCCTCACCCCTTGCCCGACAGCCTGCGTCTGACCTTCGCCCACCCCGAATACGGCGAACTGACTACCCTTCTGCCCGCCGGACAGCTACCCGCCGGCGATACCGTGCCGATACATATCGATAAAGGACAAATCGTCTGGTTTGAACCGTCGCGATGATGTTTTGTGTCCTGCCTTAATACGTTGCGTCCGAACATAGAAAAAGGTCGTCTGAAACTTTTCAGACGACCTTTTATGTCAACACATCAAGGCGTTATCAAATATTGGTTTCAGATAAACGACTTGGGTTTGCAGATATTCTTCCAAACCGTGTTTGCCGTCCGCGCCGCCGATACCGGATTTTTCCAGCCCGCGTGGAAGCCCTGCATGGCTTCGAAGTTTTCGCGGTTGATGTAGGTTTCGCCGAATTGCAGGCGGCGGGTGACGTAGAAGGCTTCGTTCAGGTTGGTGGTGTAAACGGAGCTGGTCAAACCGAATTCGCAGTCGTTTGCCAAGGCGATGACTTGGTCGAGCGTCTCGAAAGTGGAAACAGGCAGGACAGGGCCGAAGGTTTCTTCTTTCATGATGTCCATGTTGTTGTCAGTGTCGGTCAGCAGGGTCGGCTCGAAGAAATAGCCGCGTCCTTCGGCGCGTTTGCCGCCGCAGACCAGCGTCGCACCTTGTTTGACGGCGCGTTCCACTTTTTCGGCAACTGCTTTGACGGCGCGCTCTTCAATCAGCGGTCCCATTTCCAGCGCGCCTGCTTCGGCTTCGGCAGGATTGCCGTAGCGCACGCCTTTCATGGCGGCGGTCATTTTTTCAATGAACGCGTCTTTCAGGCTGCTGTGGACATAGACGCGCTCGGCGCAGTTGCAGATTTGACCGGTGTTGCCGACGCGCGAAGCCAAAATGGATTTCACTGCTAAGTCCAAATCTGCGTCTTTCAACACGATGGCGGGCGCTTTGCCGCCGAGTTCCAACGAGACTTTGGTAATGTTGGCGGAAGCGGCTTCCATCACTTGGCGGCCTGCTTCGACGGAGCCGGTCAGGCTGACCATATCGACTTGCGGATGGGCGGACAAGGCATTGCCGATTTCCGCGCCGGGACCGTTCACGACGTTGAACACGCCTGCGGGCAGTCCGACCGCATCGACGATTTCGGCGAAGATGTGGCAGTTGATCGGGGTCACGCTGCTGGGTTTGACGACGATGGTGTTGCCCGTGACCAAAGCGGGACCCATTTTGCGGGCAATCAGGAAGAAGGGGAAGTTCCACGGCAGGATGCCTGCCACGACGCCCAGCGGACGTTTGAACAATAAAATGTTTTCGCGCGGGCGGTCGCTCTGGATGATTTCGCCTTCGTAACGGCGCGCCCATTCGGCTTGGTAATCGAGATAGTCGGCGGTGAACATGACTTCCACGCGTGCCAAGTCTTTGGTTTTGCCGCCTTCGGCAACGATGGTGTCGGTCAACTCGTCGGCGCGTTCGCGTATGCCTTGGGCGATTTTGCGCAAATACGCGCCGCGTTCGACCGCAGGCAGCCGCTCCCATGCCGGTTGCGCCGCACGCGCCGCGGCTACGGCGCGGTCAACGTCCGCTTTGCCGCCTTTGGGTTCGCGGGCGATGGCCTCTTCAGTGGACGGGTTCAATACGTCTCGCCATTCGCCGTTGAAATCGTTTTCAAAGCGTCCGTTGATGTACATGGCCAATTGTTTCATTTCAAGTTCTCCTGTTGTTGTAGTCGTGTGTAGTCAGTGTATGCTTTTTATGCCGCCGCTGCAATGGAAATGCTGTTTGAGAATGCAAATTTAATAATATGGGCGTTTGTTTTCAGACGACCTTTTGCTTTTTTATGTGCAAGGCTGTAAGGTTTGAACATTCCCAACGTCTAATCATACAAACCGTCCACACAGGAAACATTAGAGATGAAACCCCGTACCTTCTTTTCCCTTTGCGCCAAGTTCAGCTGTCTGTTTGCGCTGGGCGCTTGTTCGCCCAAAATCGCCGATGCCGAAGCCGCGACCGTGCCGCACACTTTGTCCACTTTGAAAACCGCGGACAACCGCCCCGCCGATATTTATTTGAAAAAAGACAAACCCACCCTGATTAAATTTTGGGCGAGCTGGTGTCCTTTGTGTTTGTCCGAATTGGGGCAGACCGAAAAATGGGTGCAGGACAAGCGGTTCAGCTCCGCCAACCTGATTACCGTCGCCTCTCCCGGCTTTTTGCACGAGAAAAAAGACGGCGACTTTCAAAAATGGTATGCCGGTTTGAACTATCCCAAGCTGCCCGTCGTGACCGACAACGGCGGCACCATCGCCCAAAGCCTGAATATCAGCGTTTACCCTTCTTGGGCGTTAATCGGTAAAGACGGCGATGTGCAGCGCATCGTCAAAGGCAGTATCAACGAAGCGCAGGCATTGGCGTTAATCCGCGACCCGAATGCCGATTTAGGTCGTCTGAAAAACGCGTTCTACAAACCCGACACACAGAAAAAGGATTCAAAAATCATGAACACGCGCACTATCTACCTCGCCGGCGGCTGCTTCTGGGGCTTGGAAGCCTATTTCCAACGCATAGACGGTGTGGTTGACGCAGTATCCGGCTACGCCAACGGCAAAACGAAAAACCCGAGCTACGAAGACGTGTCCTACCGCGATACAGGTCATGCCGAGACCGTCAAAGTGACTTACGATGCCGACAAACTGAGCCTTGACGACATCCTGCAATACTATTTCCGCGTCGTTGACCCGACCAGCCTCAACAAACAAGGTAACGACACCGGCACACAATACCGCAGCGGCGTGTACTACACCGACCCCGCCGAAAAAGCCGTCATCGCCGCCGCCCTCAAACGCGAGCAGCAAAAATACCAACAGCCCCTCGTCGTCGAAAACGAGCCGCTGAAAAACTTCTACGACGCCGAGGAATACCATCAGGACTACCTGATTAAAAACCCCAACGGCTACTGCCACATCGACATCCGCAAAGCCGACGAACCGCTGCCGGGCAAAACCAAAGCCGCCCCGCAAGGCAAAGGTTTCGACGCGGCAACGTATAAAAAAGCCCAGCGATGCCGAACTCAAACGCATCCTGACCGAAGAGCAATACCAAGTGACCCAAAAAAGCGCGACCGAATACGCCTTCAGCCACGAATACGACCATCTGTTCAAACCCGGCATTTATGTGGACGTCGTCAGCGGCGAACCCCTGTTCAGTTCCGCCGACAAATTCGATTCCGGCTGCGGCTGGCCGAGCTTCACCCGCCCAATTAACGCCGCCGCCGTTACCGAACACGACGATTTCAGCTACAACATGCGCCGCACCGAAGTGCGCAGCCATGCCGCCGATTCGCACTTGGGACACGTCTTCCCCGACGGCCCGCAAGACAAAGGCGGCCTGCGCTACTGCATCAACGGCGCGAGCCTGAAATTCATCCCGCTGGAACAAATGGACGCGGCAGGCTACGGCGCGTTGAAGGGCAAAGTGAAATAAAGGAGCGATAACACGAAAGGTCGTCTGAAAACGGCGTGGTAAGCAATTCATACCTGCCCCGCCGTTTTTCAGACGACCTTTTACCGCCGCGATACTTGTTCTTTCCTCCGACAGCTAGAAACGCGGATTGCTGGCGAATAAGGTTTGAAACGATACAGTAGATTAACTTTAAACCAGTACGGCGTTGCCTCGCCTTAGCTCAAAGAGGACGATTCTCTAAGGTGCTGAAGCACCAAGTGAATCGGTTCCGTACTATCTGTACTGTCTGCGGCTTCGTCGCCTTGTCCTGGTTTAAAGTTAATCCACTATAAAAGGACGCATCATGCGCCCTTTTTGTCTTTGGTCCGTCGTCTGAAACCCGACGACGAAGAAACCGTCAATCTTCTTCCCCTTCCGCCAAACCTTGATCCCGCAAAGTATCCTGCAAAGCAGACTCTTGGGCGGTTTCCACCAAATCGCGTTGCAGGCGTTTGGTGGTTTTGACGCCCAGCGCGCGCAGTTTTTCGGCGCGGCTGACGAGGTTGCCGCGTCCTTGCGAGAGCTGTTTGAAGGCTTGTTGGAACTGGTTTTGCGCTTGGTCGATGTTTTTGCCGACGCCCTCAAGCGTTTGGATGAAGCTGGTGAATTTGTCGTAAAGCCTGCCGCCTTCTGCCGCGATGGCGAGGGCGTTTTGGTTTTGCTGTTCGTTGCGCCAGATGTGGGCGACGGTGCGCAGGGTGGCGAGCAGCGTACTCGGGCCGACCGGCATGATGCGCTTGTCGAAACATTCTTGGAACAGGGCGGCATCGTGTTGCAGGGCGAGCAGGTAGGCGGGTTCGACGGGGATGAACATAAACACGAAGTCCAGCGTGCGCACGCCTTCGAGGTCGGTATAGTCTTTTTGCGACAGGCTGCGGATGTGGGCGCGGATGCTGGCGACGTGGGCGGCGAGTTCGCGCTCGGCGGTTTCGGCGTCGGCGGCTTGGGTGTAGCGGACGTAGGCGGTTAGCGAGACTTTGGAGTCGATGACGATTTGTTTGCCTTCGGGCAGGTTGACGAGGACGTCGGGCTGGAGGCGGCGCGCGCCGTCTTCTTCTTGGCGGACGGCGGCGGCTGGACGGTGTATTCACGCCCTTTTTGCAGGCCGGAATGTTCCAAAACGCTTTCCAAAATCATCTCGCCCCAGTTGCCTTGGGTTTTGTTTTGCGTGCCGGTGAGCGCGTCGGTGAGGGCTTTGGCGTCGCTGTGCAGTTGGGTGTTGAGGGTTTGCAGGCGTTTGAGTTCGTTTTCGAGGGTCAGCCTTTCGCGCGCTTCTTTTTCATAGGTTTGCTGAACCAGCTCGCTGAAGCCGTGGATGCGTTCGTTGAGCGGGGTCAGCAGTTGGCTGAGGTGGTCGCGGTTTTGCTCGGTGAAGCGGCGGCTTTTTCTCTTCCAAAATGGTGTTGGCGAGGTTTTGGAACTGGTCGCCCAAGCTTTGTCGGGCTTCGGCAAGGAGCTTGAGCTTTTCGTCGGCGGCGAGGCGTTCCTGTTCGAGCTGGATGTGGAGGCGTTCGTTGCGGACGTGCAGGTTGTGCGCGTTTTCCTGAAGCTCGGCGTAATCTTGTTTCAGAGCGCGACCTGCTTCCTGTTCGCGCTCTTGAAGATAGCCGATTTGGCGTTCGGCGGCGGCAAAGCGGTTGCCCAATTCCTGCAACTCGCCCTGCAAATCTTGGACATGATAGCGCGCGTCGGCAAGCTCGGATGCGGTTTGCGCCTGATTTTGTTCGGCAAATTCAAGATGCTGGCGGCACTCGGCAAGCGATTGCATCAGGGCAAACTGCTGCGTCTGCGCCTTGTTGCGGGCGAGCAGCCAAGTGATGAGCGCGCCGGATAAAAACGCAAGCGCGGCGGTCAAGAAGAGCGGGACATTCATAGGTCGTCTGAAAACGGAAAAAGCAAAAACGGCAATATAGCATGTTTGCAGGGCAAGCTCGCTGCGCGTTTGAGTATAGTGGATTAACTTTAAACCAGTACGGCGTTGTCTCGCCTTAGCTCAAAGAGAACGATTCTCTAAGGTGCTGAAGCACCAAGTGAATCGGTTCCGTACTATCTGTACTGTCTGCGGCTTCGTCGCCTTGTCCTGATTTAAATTTAATCCACTATAGGATGAGGCGGAATGACTGATAAACCGATGCCGAACAGCGGTTCGCAGCAGCAGTGGTAGCGAATCAATTTGATGGGCGCGTAAACGGCATCGACGAAACAGAAAGCCTTTTCAGACGACCCTGCCAACCCATAAACACAAACAGGTCGTCTGAAAACCTAAAAACAAGTTTTACACGTTTCACTGCGCCCAAACAGAGCTTTGACCGCCGACAGCTTGGAAAAACCGCTCTCTTTTGGGCAAAGCGAAAATAAGCCGCAGCGCCGGATGAGAGATTTGCTGAGCAATTTCACAAGAAAACAGCGGATTCCGGTTTGTCGGGCAGGGATTTTGGTTTCAGACGACCTGTTTTTTTGCCAAAAAAATAGATAGATCATTTAAAAAAATGGCAATGGCATGATTATAGTCTGAGGCTAAAAACCCAAAAACCAAGCGGAAAAAGTGTTGTTTTTATCTAATTGAAAAATAAAAGGAAAATTTAAAAAATTTTCTAAAATGATGTAATTTGGCAACAAAAAAATCCGAAAAGCATCTATTCTAAAATAAACAATTTGTAATCGGCTTGTAACTAAGACATCGGTGTCATTCTTCAAGACATCGGTGTCATTTTCAAAAATAAAAAAATAATTTATCAAAACAATTACATTAAAGCATTAATACCGCTATTTTCTTTACAAAAACTGTATAATTTATCAATTAAGGCGGTATCATGACACCTGTCGATATGGCAGACACGCCGACGATGAATACAGATGTTGTTAAATAACATTTGATTAATATGTAAAAAGGATTACCCGAAATGAAAAATTTATTGACCTTAGCCGCAGCCTCTTTAATCGGTATGGCCGGTGTTACCGCTTCAGCCTCTATGGTTGCCCGCAATATCGAAAACCGCTGCAAAAAAATAATTTGAAAACAAACGAAATATTTTTAAACGCTTCCCAAACCCCCACAAACAACCTTCCCCGCGGCGGAGCGGCTTTTTGGCTTTCAACCGATTCCGGCATCAGATGCCGACACAAGCGCGAACCGCAGACCGCCCAGTTCGGCGGCGGGAAACAAAAAGAAAGAGAGATGACCATGAAAAACTTAATTAAATTGGCAGCCGCCTCCCTGATTGGCATGTCCGGTCTGACCGCCGGCGCGACGACCGCCGCCAAAAACATCGCCGAAGCCGGCAAATAATCAGCCGATCCGACGATATATTGGATTAACAAAAAAATCAGGACAAGGCGACGAAGCCGCAGACAGTACAGATAGTACGGAACCGATTCACTTGGTGCTTCAGCACCTTAGAGAATCGTTCTCTTTGAGCTAAGGCGAGGCAACGCCGTACCGGTTTAAAGTTAATCCACTATAACATCCGCAACACAAACACAAGAAAGAGACTCAAAATGAAAGAATTGATCAAACTCGCCGCTGCATCGCTGATCGGTATGTCCGGTCTGACCGCCGGCGCGACCCACATCGCCGACAATATGCGTACCGCGATTAAAAAAATAAGCTCGGGCTGTTTTAAATCCCCAAGCTGTCGGAAGTCAAAGCAAAGGTCGTCTGAAAAGTTTCAGACGACCTTTTTGATTGGGTCGGGTTTCGGGAAAGGGCGATTTCAAAACAGGGTGCAGCCGTATCGGGAAAAACGGTTTTCTTTTTGGTCTGTCGGGGAAGCATGGTTTGCGGACTGTATGCGCCGCGCATCCGAAAGCTGCTCCTTCCCATTCTTTTTGCTATCGGGTGGAGGAAAAGACAAACCTGCCCGTTATGTTGAAAAGGGGTCGTCTGAAACTTTTCAGACGACCCCTTGGCATTGAATCGGGTGTTCAGGCAAAGGTTGAACCAAAAAACCGATCATCCGTTTTGCTGCGGATGGTCGGTTTTACAAAGCGTTATGCCAATTCCAGCTGTTTTTCCAAGCTTTCCACCAGATTGTCGTCCAGTCCCAAGGCTTGCGACAGGCGGCTGAGGAAGACGATTTCTTTGCGTGACAAGTCTGCGCAGACCAATCGTGCCGCCAGATAGGTTTCCGCTGCCAACGCCTGATCGTTGCCGACGGCGGCGGCGAGTTCTTCTACTGTTGCCGGATTGGCGTATTCGGCGGCAAGCCACGCGGCGGTTTCGGGGTCGTCGCCGCTTTCACGGGCGATGACTTGTTTTTCCGCGTCGTCAATCAGACCGTCCGAAGCCGCGGCGGCAATCATGGTGCGCAAAATCACGCGGCTGTGTGTTTCGGCGAGCAGTCCGGCAGGCTCGAACGCGCCTTGCGGCACGGCTTCCTGCTGCTTGTTTTTTTCTGCCAGTTTTGATAACCCTGATACGCCAGATAACCCAAAGCCGCCACGGAGCCGACTTTGACCAGCGATTTGGCGGTTTTTTTCTTCATCAGCATGGACGCCAGTCCGCCGACTAAAGCGCCGCCGCCAAAAGAATTGAGCGGGCTGTCGGAAACGGATTTGCCGCTTTTTGAACGGTTCCCAAGATTTGATTGAGCAGGTTGTTGAAGTTCGTGATGATCCCCATGGTGGTCGGTTTGGGTCTGAAATGGAGGCTCGGGGTCGTCTGAAATCGGGATGGGGCGTTTCAGACGACCTTTTTCACACAAGGCTCTTAACCGCGTACACGCTCGATTTTCGCGCCGACTTTGCCGAGTTTTTTCTCGATGTGTTCGTAGCCGCGGTCGAGGTGGTAGATGCGTTCGACGATGGTTTCGCCACCGGCGACCAAGCCTGCCATAACGAGGCTGGCGGAGGCGCGCAGGTCGGTCGCCATCACGACGGCGCCGGAGAGTTTTTCCACACCTTTGACGAAGGCGGTGTTGCCTTCGGTGGTGATGTTCGCGCCCATGCGGTTGAGTTCGGGAACGTGCATGAAGCGGTTTTCAAAGATGGTTTCGACGACGCGGCTGTCGCCTTCGGCAACGGCGTTCATCGCCATAAACTGCGCCTGCATGTCGGTCGGGAAGCCGGGGTGGACGACGGTGCGGATGTCCACGGCTTTGGGACGCTGCTGCATGTCGATGGAAATCCAGTCGTCGCCCGCTTCGATGATCGCGCCCGCTTCGACGAGTTTGTCCAATACGGCTTCCATGGTTTTGGGGGCGGCGTTGCGCAGGACGACTTTGCCGCCGGTCATGGCGACGGCGCAGAGGAAGGTACCGGCTTCGATGCGGTCGGGCACGACGCTGTGTTCGCAGCCGTGCAGCTCTTTTACGCCTTCGACGGTCATGGTTGATGTGCCGATGCCGCTGATTTTCGCGCCCATTTTGACGAGGCATTCCGCCAAATCGACGACTTCGGGTTCGATGGCGCAGTTTTCGAGGATGGTCGTGCCTTCGGCGAGGGTTGCCGCCATCAGCAGGTTTTCCGTACCGCCGACGGTAACGACGTCCATGACAACGCGCGTGCCTTTCAGACGGCCTTTGGCTTTGACATAACCGTGTTCGATGGTGATTTCCGCACCCATGGTTTCGAGGCCTTTGAGGTGCTGGTCGACGGGGCGCGAACCGATGGCGCAGCCGCCGGGCAGGCTGACTTGGGCTTCGCCGAAACGCGCCAGCGTCGGGCCGGAGCACGAGGATGGAGGCGCGCATGGTTTTCACCAGTTCGTAGGGGGCGCAGGTGTTGTTGACGGTGCCGCCGTTGATTTCGAATTCGTGAATGTTGTCGGTCAAAACGCGCGCGCCCATGCCTTGCAGCAGTTTTTGGGTGGTTTTGACGTCGGCGAGCATGGGTACGTTTTTCAGGCGCAGGGTGCCGGAGGTCAAGAGTCCGGCGCACATCAGCGGCAGGGCGGCGTTTTTGCGCCGGATACGGTGATTTCGCCGTTGAGCGGGCCGTTGGCGGTGATTTTGAGTTTGTCCACAGTGTTTCTTTCGTTGTTAAGACAAGTCCCGACGGTGCTGCCGGCAGGACGGGATTCGTTTAGGTTCGGAATTATAAGGGATTTTGACGGTTTTTGCGGGCGGGCGGGAGAATTCTTCCGAAGGGCGTTTACGGGGTACAGAATGAGTCGGAAGGGTCGTCTGAAAACTGTCGGGCGCAGCTTCGCAATGTCTGTTGGGATATTGTCGAAGCTGCGCTTTCAGACGACCTTTTTGCTGCGCGGCGGAATGAAGCCGCCGTTTCCCTCAAGCCTTGTCCGACAGGCTGTATCCGTCGGACAAGGATGGGCGGCGGGGTTATTCGGCACCGACGACGACAATGTGCAAATCTTCAGGTTTGACGCGGCGCTTCCAAGCGTCTTTGACTTGCGCCACGGTCAATTTGCCGATGGCTTTGGGGTAGGCTTCGAGATAGTCGTTGGGCAGGGTTGTGATAACCGATGATGCTGAGGTATTTCACCAGTTTGGCGTTGGAATCGAAACGCAGGGGAAGCTGCCGATGATGTTGGCTTTGGCTTGTGCCAGTTCTTCTTCGGTCGGGCCTTCTTCGATGAATTGTTTGATGACCGCCTGAGCTTGTACGAGTGAATCTTTGGTGTTTTTTTCTTCTGGGTGGAATAGGGCGATGGTGAACATACCCGCTTCGGTCGCCGGTTCGAGGTTGCTGTATACGCCGTAGGTGTAGCCGTAACGGTCGCGCAAAACTTTCATCAGGCGGCTGTCGAAACCGCCGCCGCCGAGGATGTAGTTGCCGGCAACCAAGGCGTAATAGTCGGGGTCGTGGCGTTTAATCAGCGGCATACCGAGCAAGACTTGCGCCTGTTCGCCGGCAAACGGGATGTCGCGGCGTTGTGCCGGATTGGGTTTGACGGGCGGGACGGTGTGGGCGGCTTTGCTGCGGTCGGGCAGGCCGTTCAACACGTTTTTTTCACAAGCTGGTCGGCTTTGTTTGCGGTTGATGTCGCCGACGATGGCGACGATGGCGTTGTCTTTGCCGTAGCGGCTGCGGTGGAACGCGCGGATGTCGTCAAGGTTGACTTTGCGGATGCTCTCCGCGGTGATGTTGGCGCCGCTGCCGTATGGATGGTCGGGATAGGCAAGTTTGGTCAGGGCGCGTCCGGCGGTGAAGTCGGGGGTGGTTTCCTGTTGCTGGAGGGTGGTCACCGCCTCTTTTTGACGGCGGTCGAACACGGCGGGGGTCAAAACGGGGGTGCGTCAGGGATTGGTTGAGCAGTCCGGCGGCTTTTTGAGCGTTTCAGGGCGACTCAGGCTGCGCAAGACGGCGGCAGAGCTTTCCTGTCCGCTGCTGCTGTCGATTTGGGCGGCAATATCGTCGGCGGCGGCATTAAAGGCTTCTTCGTCCAGCTTTTTCCGTGCCGTCGGTCAGCAGGGCGGCGGTGAATTCCGCCACTTCGCTTTTTGCCTTCGGGGTTGAACACGCTGCCCGCGCCTTTGAAGTTGACCTGCATATCGACGATGGGGTTGTCGTGTTGCTCGACCAAAAAGGACTTCTGTGCCGTTGCCGGTGGTCCAGCGTTGGATGTCCACGCCTGCCTGCGCGGCGGTGGAGAAGGCGAGGGCTAATATGAGGGGAAGGGATTTCATCGGATATTCCTTTGCGGTTTAACCCGGTTGCCGGGGCGGAAGGGCGGTTTGGTGCCGTATTCCGTCCCGTTCCGAGTCATATGCCACTTCGGGCGGGGTCGGTTCGGAGGTCGTCTGAAAACGGGAAAAGCGGTTTCAGATGACCCCTTTGGTCGGTTTATTTAGGTTGAGGCTTGTTTGCCGCCTGAACAATCGGGTGGTACAGGATTTTCGGGTCGGGCATCACAACCACGGTCGCCAAGCGGTCGTCCGTCAGCAACTGCGCGGCGGCCTGCACATCTTCGACGCTGACGGCTTTTAGGCGGCGGCGGATTTCCGCTTCGTCGCTGTATTCGAAGCCGCGCGCTTCCAGCCGCCCGATGATGGAAGCCTGTGCCTCCATAGAGTCGCGCTCGTAGATTTCAGACGCTTCCGACTGCGCTTTGATGCGGTTCAGCTCTTCGGCGCTGACCCCGTTTTCGGCGATGTCTTTCAATTCGCGGCGCAATTCGGCGATGACGGCATCAACTTCGACGTTGTCCGCCGGCATGGCGAAGATGCTGAACAACGGCATTTCACGGCTGATCAGGTCGTAACTTGCGCCCGTACTCAAAAGCCATCTGTTTGCCGCGTATCAGGGTTTTTTTATCCAAGCGGCTGGACGAGTTGCCCGACAAGATTTCCGACAGGACATCCAGCGCATAGGGCAGTCTGTCGTCCAGACTTTCCAATCCGGGGACGCGGTAGTTCAAGCTGACCAAGGGTTGGCGCGTGACCACCGAGGTCGTCTGAAAATTCACAGGTTCGCGTTTGAACGGTTCGTTGGCAAGCATATTGCGGTCGGGCTGCTGCTTGGCGGGAATGTTGCCGAACAGTTCCGCCGCGGTTTTGAGCGTTTTCTTGGCATCGACATCGCCGACAATCACCAAAACGGCGTTGTTCGGCGCGTAATATTGCCGATACCAGTCGCGCAAATCGTCGGCTTTGAGCGTGTGCAAATCATCCATATAACCGATGACCGCGGCTTTCATCGAAGGCAGCGTAAAGCTGTTCAGATACACCTGTTCCCACAGCTTGCCGTCCGCCGTGTCTTCCGTGCGTTGGCGGCGTTCTTCGCGGATGACGTTCATTTCATTTTGAAATTCTTCATCGCTGAAATTGAGGTTGTGCATCCGGTCGGCTTCGAGCTTCAACACTTCGGGCAGGTTTGCCGCCGCGATGTTTTCGTAATAAACCGTCTCGCTGCGGTTGGTGTAGGCATTGTTCTCTCCGCCCAAAGCGGCGACGCGGCGGTTGAATTCTCCCGAAGGTACGGCCTGCGTGCCTTTAAACATCATGTGTTCCAAGGCATGGCTCAAACCGCTTTTGCCCTGTTTTTCATCCACGCTGCCGACTTTATACCAAAGCTGCGACACGGCGACCGGCGCGCGGCGGTCTTCTTTTCACAATAATCTTCAACCCGTTGGGCAGCGTTTGCGATACGGTCTGCGCCAGCGTGAGTACGGGCGCGGACAAAAGCAAATATCAGGGCAAGATGGCGTAAGCTGTTCAATCTGGATTCCTCTCAGTCGGTCTGGCGCAGAGCAGTCTCTGCTTGAGTGCAAAATATTACCGAGAACGGGACGAAACGGCTGTCCGCCCGTTTCGGTCTGCGCTGAAGCAAAATCAATAAAAACGGTGATGAAGCCGCCGTTTTCGAGTGATTCCGCTTCAGCCCAAATATGCCGGAGAGACTTCAAATCAGGACAAGGCGCGGCAACGCCGTATCGCTTTGAAGTCAATCCTTTTATAGAACGTTGCAATGATAAACAGTTCCCATATGCGTAAACAAAAAGGTCGTCTGAAAATCAAAGATTGGGTTTTCAGACGACCCCTGCGTCACAAGATGGGTGTCACATTCAACCGGATTGTCCGTCCCCCTCCAATACCAATTCCATTACCGACACCGTCTCGCCGTTGTGCCGACAGGTCGCGATTTCACGCCAGCCGTATTTCTCGTAAACCGACTGCACGTCCGGCGTATAAAGGTAAAGCTTGGGCAGGCGCATTTGGCGGGCGGCGGCGAGGCAGTGTCCAATCAACAGAGCGCCCACGCCCGTCCCCCTGTGTTCGGGCAAAACGAACACATCGCCCAGCCAATATTCGTATTGGGGAAACTCCTCCATATCGTGCCGTTTGAGCGCGGCCGAACCCAGCAGCGCGCCGTCCTTTCCGACGGCGGCAAACGCCAGCGGCAGGTTTTCACCGTTCAGGCATTCCGCGTAATAGGCGCGGATTTTCTCCATAGACGACCACGGCGCAAAGTCATGCCATTGCAGATAAAGCGCACGGGCGAGCGGTTCGACGTGTTCGGGGCGTAAAGGCGTGATGTTCATGAAGGGCATGATACGCCCGCGCCTTCCGCCTGAAAATGCCCCCCTTTTTGCCGATACGTTTTCAGACGACCCCCGCTTAAATCAAAATGCGGTTTCCCTGTGCAGCCTCAAACCTTTGCCATATGCCGTTTGACAAGCGTTTCAGATTCGGCTAAAAACCGAAAAAAATGTTTGGCATCGTAAACTCCTGTAAATCCTGAGATGAAAGCATCGGATACGGGCGTTTCCCGCCAAACCCGCAGGGTGCGGCAGGCAATCCTTACGTCCGCACCCGCTCTAAGAAAAAAATATTGAAAATGCCGGCGGGGCAGGCAGGTTTCCGCCGGGGCGGTCCGTCTGCCCAACCTCTGCCAACAGGAGAACTTTAATATGTCTGACAACCAGTCCGCCCGCAAGGAAAAAACCTTCTTCGGGCATCCCATCCAGCTTTCTACCCTGTTCCATATCGAATTGTGGGAACGTTTCTCGTTTTACGGTATGCAGGGTATCTTATTGATTTATTTGTATTACGCTGCCAATAAAAGGCGGTTTGGGCATAGACAAGTCGCTCGCCGGCGGCATCGTCGGCGCATACGGCGGCAGTGTGTATCTGTCCACCATACTCGGCGCATGGCTTGCCGACCGGATTTGGGGCGCGGAGAGAGCGCTGTTTATTTCCGGCATCGTGGTCATGCTCGGACACATCGTTTTGGCAATCGCACCGGGGCTGTACGGGCTATTGAGCGGCTGGTGTGTATCGCATTGGGCAGCGGCGGCGTGAAATCATCGGCAAGCTCGATGGTCGGCTCGCTTTATGAGACGGATCACATGAAGCCCCTGCGCGATGCGGGTTTTTCGATTTTCTATATCTCCATCAACATCGGCGGCTTTTTAGGCCCGCTCCCTGACCGGCTTGCTGCAAACGAAGATGGGTTTCCACTACGGCTTCGGCGCGGCGGCAGTCGGTATGGCTTTGGGGCTGTGCCTTTACTCTGCGGGACGCAAACTGCTGCCGCATACGCCTGCCCCCAATCCGCTGCGCCCTGAAAAAGTGCAGACCGCTGCGGCAGTCGCCGTGTTGATTGTCTTGATTATCGGCAGCCTGATTGCCTCGGGCACGCTCAATTTGGACAACTTCCCCAAATTCCTGCTCGGTACGGTCATTCTTACTATTATCGCCTATTTCTCGCGACTGCTCGGCAGCAGCCATGTGTCGTCTGAAAACAAACGCCACATCATTGCCTATATTCCGCTGTTTCTGACCATCTGCCTGTTTTGGGCAGTCTGGTCCCAAGTCTATTCCGTAGCAACGGTATATTTTGACAAAACGGTTGACCGCACCCTATTCGGCTGGACTGTCCCCGTTGCATGGAAAGATTCCATCCAAAGCATGTGGGTCATCCTCTTCTCGGGCATGATGGCGGCAATTTGGACGAAAATGGGCAAATATCAGCCGAAAACCCCGTTTAAATTCGTGTTGGCGATGATTGTTGTCGGCGTATCCTATCTGATATTCGTACCGTATATCTCATCAGAGACACCCATGCCGATTAGTGTTTTTCGCACTGTTCCTGCTCGTCCTCACCATGGGCGAACTGATGATCTCGCCGATTGCACTTTCCATCGCGACCAAAATCGCCCCGCCTATGTTCAAAACGCAAATGGTCGCGCTCAATTTCTTGGGTTTTTCAGTGGGTTTCACTTTGGGCGGCGTGTTGTTCAAAGAGGGATTCAAGGAGAAAGCACCGCTGGATTTCTACTGGATGATTTGCGGCATAGGCGTGATAACCGGTTTGGTATTATTGCTGCTTGTACCTATTTTGAATAAAATGCTCAAAGGCGTAGATTAAATACTGATTCATTAAGAAGGTCGTCTGAAATGCCGTTTCAGACGACCTGTTTTTAAGGACTTTGAACCCATGAAACCCCACTCTTTCCTCCTGCTCCTCCTGCTTGCCGGAGCAGCCCATGCCAACGACAGCACGGGTACAGTCAGCACGAGCGGCATCAAATATCTGAAAAAAATCCGCATATCGATATGCAGAGCGAAGATTTGTACATCAGCGAAAACCAGATTCGCGTGCATTACCGGTTTAAAAACACCTCCTCGCAAGACATTATCGAAACCGTCCTTTTTCCCTTTGCCGATTGTTCCTTCCTTCACATATTCCGACTTTGCCGACACCAAGGGCTTGGTTGACAGCTTCCGAATTTACGCCGACGGCAACCCATCTGTCCGCCCGCAAACCCACGTCCGTGCCTATTTTGAACGGAGTAACGGCTCGCTAGTGGACGTGACCGCCGATTTGAAAAAATGCGGTTTGAGCGATCAGGAACTGATGCACCCTTGGACGAAAAAAGCAAGACGGTGAAAAAAATCGACAGCAAAAATCGGAGCTCGCCGCTCCGCCAAAGTCCAATCCATGCTGTCCAAACAGACGGATGAACTGTCCTATTGGTCGTCGCAGATTATTTACAGCTGGAAGCAAACCTTCAAAGCCGGCAGCGTCACCGAAATTAAACACCAATACACCCCTGCTGGTCGGCGGCAGCTTCCTGCCTTCGCTGAAAGCCAAAGACAGCAAAAGCATTTATAGACGCTTACTGCATGGATGAAAACTTCCTCAACAACTTTAAAAATGTGAAAGAAGAAAAGGTCTATCACCATTTGGGCTATATCCTGACCACAGGTGCCAACTGGGCAAAACCCATCGGTAAATTCACGTTGACCATAGACCGCGAGCCCAATACCGTGATTTCGCTTTGTTGGGACAAATCCTTGCGCAAAGTAGGGCCGAACCGCTTCCAAGCAGTCAAAGAAAATTTCCTGCCGAAAAAAGACTTGGACATTATTTTCGTTTACGAAAAACCCTAAGCGGCATACATATAGTGGATTAACTAAATCAGGACAAGGCGAGGCAACGCCGTACCGGTTTAAAGTTAATCCACTATGAAAAGGTCGTCTGAAACCTTGTTTTAGGGTTTCAGACGACCTTTTGCTACAATAAGGCTTTTCCGTTTTGCAAGGCATTCCCATGAGCAAATCCGCCGTTTCCCCGATGATGCAGCAGTATCTCGCCATCAAATCGCAGCACGCCGACAAGCTGGTGTTTTACCGCATGGGCGATTTTTACGAGCTGTTTTTGGATGACGCGGTGGAAGCGGCGAAGCTGTTGGACATCACCCTGACCACGCGCGGGCAGATGGACGGCGTGCCGATTAAGATGGCGGGCGTGCCGTTTCACGCGGCGGAGCAGTATCTGGCGCGGCTGGTGAAGATGGGCAAAAGCGTGGCGGTGTGCGAGCAGGTGGGCGAAGTCGGCGCGGGCAAAGGGCCGGTGGAGCGCAAAGTCGTGCGCATCGTTACGCCCGGCACGCTGACCGACGCGGCGTTTTTGGAAGACAAGGAAACCAACCGCATCGCGGCGGTGAACGCGGATAAAAAACACATCGCCATCGCGTGGGCATCTTTGCAAAGCGGCGAATTCAAAACCAAGCTGACGACGGCGGACAAGCTCGCCGACGAGCTGGCGCGTTTGCAGGCGGCGGAAATCCTGTTGCCCGAAGGCAAAAGCCTGCCTAACGGTTTTCAGACGACCTCCGCCAACATCACGCGCCTGAACTCGTGGCGGTTTGCCGCCGACGCCGGCGCGAAATTGTTGACCGAATACTTCGGCTGCCAAGACCTGCACGGCTTCGGTTTGGACGGCAAAGAACACGAAGCCGCCGTCGGCGCGGCGGGCGCGCTGTTGAACTATATCCGCCTGACGCAAAACCTGATGCCGCAACACCTCGACGGCATTTCGCTCGAAACCGACAGCCAATATATCGGCATGGACGCCGCTACGCGCCGCAATCTCGAAATCACGCAAACCCTCTCCGGCAAAAAATCGCCGACCCTGTTTTCCATACTCGACGGCTGCGCCACCCACATGGGCAGCCGCCTCTTGGCACTCTGGCTGCACCACCCTTACGCAGCCGCGCCCACATCCGCGCCCGCCAGAAGCCGTTGCCGCGCTGGGTTCGCAATACGAAACCCTGCAAGGCCGTCTGAAAAACATCGCAGACATCGAACGCATCGCCGCCCGCATCGCCGTAGGCAACGCCCGCCCGCGCGACCTTGCCGCCCTGCGCGACAGCCTGTTTGCCCTGTCCGAAATCGAATGGTCCGCCGAGGGCAGTAGTCTCTTAGAAACCCTCAAAGCCGTTTTCCCCGAAACCCTGCCCGTCGCCGAAACCCTCAAAGCCGCCGTGATGCCCGAACCCGCCGTCTGGCTCAAAGACGGCGGCGTCATCAACCAAGGCTATTGCGCAGAACTCGACGAGTTGCGCCACATCCAAAACCACGGCGACGAATTCCTGCTCGACCTCGAAGCGCGCGAACGCGAACGCACCGGCCTCTCCACCCTCAAAAGTCGAGTTCAACCGCGTTCACGGCTTCTATATTGAGCTATCCAAAATCCAGGCCGAACAAGCCCCCGCCGACTACCAACGCCGCCAGACACTGAAAAACGCCGAACGCTTCATCACCCCCGAACTCAAAACCTTCGAAGACAAAGTCCTGACCGCGCAAGAGCAGGCATTGGCATTGGAAAAAAACGCCTGTTTGAAGCCCTCCTCAAAAGACATTCAGACGACCCTTCCCCAGCTTCAAAAAGCCGCCAAAGCCGCTGCTGCGCTGGACGTACTCTCCACCTTCGCCGCCACCGCCGCCGAACGCGGCTTCGTCTGCCCCGAGTTCGCCGACTACCCCGTCATCCATATCGAAAACGGCCGCCATCCCGTCGTCGAGCAGCAAGTGCGCCACTTCACCGCCAACCACACCCGCCTCGACCACAAACACCGCCTCATGCTCCTGACCGGCCCCAACATGGGCGGCAAATCCACCTACATGCGCCAAGTCGCCCACATCGTCCTCATGGCGCACACCGGCAGCTTCGTCCCCGCCGATGCCGCCCAAATCGGCTCCATCGACCAAATCTTCACCCGCATCGGCGCATCCGACGACCTCGCCTCCAACCGCTCCACCTTCATGGTCGAAATGAGGCGAAACCGCCTACATCCTCCACCACGCCACCGACCAATCCCTCGTCCTTATGGACGAAGTCGGACGCGGGCACCTCCACCTTCGATGGCCTCGCCCTCGCGCACGCCATCGCCGAACACCTGCTGCAAAAAAACAAATCCTTCAGCCTCTTCGCCACCCACTATTTCGAGCTGACCCGCCTGCCCGAAGCCCACGCAACGGCAGTCAACATGCACCTCTCCGCGCTCGAACAAGGACAAGACATCGTCTTCCTCCATCACATCGAACCCGGCCCCGCCAGCAAAAGCTACGGCATCGCCGTCGCCAAACTCGCCGGCCTGCCCAACCGCGCCCTCAAAGCCGCCCAAAAAAACATTTGGACGAACTCGAAGCCCAAGCCGCCGCCGTCCGCCCGCAGTTGGACATCTTCAGCACCCTGTCGTCTGAAAAACGAATACAGCGGGTTTAGCCAAGACGAAACAGCGGACATCGAACCCCAAAACCGCCGCAAGCCAAGAAACCAACCCCGCCCACAACACACTCACTGAAACCCTAAACCAACTCCGCCCCTGACGACCCTCACCCCCTGCGAAGCCCTAGACGCACTGTACCGTCTCAAACAGATTGTTGAAGGTGTTGAAGGCGGGGAATAAACGCATTGGTTTATATAGAAACAAGATCGTCTGAAAAATTTCAGACGACCTTAATTTGTACCTGCAACCTACCCCTCTCCCGTAGCGTGGGCTTTGCCCACGAGATGAAACAGCAATTTGATAGAAATGAAAAAGACAACCACCTGATTCAGATAGTTAAACAGCAGATTTCGCGGGCAAAGCCCACGCTACTTCGGTTATCCCAAACCTGCGTTGATTGATAAAGGTCGTCTGAAAACGAGCATGAACAAGTTTTTTTAAAACTAAAAATCTCAAAGTTTTCAGACGACCTCTTTTTACCTGCATCCCGCCCCTCTCCCGTCTGACGGGAGAGGGCTGGGAGAGGGTGGCTCTACAGGGCTGCACGAATCAGATTTAACCTAAACTCCACAAAGCCACCCCTCATCCTAACCTTCCCCGCCAGCTGGGGAAGGGACAAGCGGCGGTCTGACAGCCATTCGTAGCGTGGGCTTTGCCCACGATATAAATAACAGGTACAGCTAACGGATTTAGATTGGCAAACGGCAAGTTCACAGGCAAAGCCCACGCTACTTGAGTTATCCCAAGCCAGCTTTCATTGCATAAATGATCGTCTGAAAACCCGATTCAGGTTTCAGACGACCTCAAAAAGACTACAAAAAGTACGGGGATTGGTTATATCAAGGAGGCTGTTAGCAAATATAGCCCTGGTGTTGTCATTCCCAATGTTCCAAGTACACCTGCTCCGCTAAGAGAAAGAAAGCTTGAAGGAAAACTTATTTTAGAAGTTCCTGCCCAGGTCAATCCAATTCCACAATCTGTATTAAGGGCGGCACAAGAAGAAAATGTTATCATTAGAGATACAACAGGAAGGATTTACAAATGAAGAAAGATATTTTTTATTGCGAGCAGTGGTCTTATGGTTATAAGAAACTTCATAAGCCTTTTTCTGAGAAACAAGCTGAGGAAAAACATCTTAAAGGGGAGTTATATACTGCCGTAATAGGTTCGGCGACACAACCTGAATATGTAATTACCTTGCGAGAGGAAGTAGGTTTTTTTTTCGGTAGATTTTTTCGATAAATTTGGAAGGGATTATTTAACCCATCAATTTCAAAAATATTCTAATTCGCAATATTATTTTCTTTCTATGGCTGTATGGAGAGATTATATAACTTTGGAATCTCATGACTTAGCAGAAGGATATACTTATTTCTTCAATGAAAAATACGGATGATTGCTATGTTTTTGAAACAAGATTTTATTAATAATGAGCGATATGAAAAACAGAATTATATCCCCAAAAAGATAAGGTAATCCTATTTCCAAAGTTTGGTGAATATGATTTGGTGCTGAATCCGGACATTATTTGATTGAGTTTTAAGGCTCCTAGATTCGATTTCAATCTGCAACCCACCCTCATCCTAACCTTCCCCGCCGGACAGGGGAAGGGATAAAGCTGCCTCACAGTCACTCCGTAGCGTGGGCTTTGCCCACGAGATAAATAACAGACACGGTTTCCCGATTCGGGTTGTCAGACGGTGGATTCGCGGGCAAAGCCCACGCTACAAACTTGAGTTATCCCCTAAGCCCGCTTCGACTCAATAAAAGGTCGTCTGAAAACCTCAAAATTCGGTTTTCAGACGACCTTTCGTTTGCCTGCCGATTAATATAGTGGATTAACTAAATCAGGACAAGGCGATGAGGCCGCAGGCAGTACAGATAGTAGGGAAAGGCGAGGCAACGCCGTACTGGTTTAAAGTTAATCCACTATATCACACGGCTTGCGGGCTGGCTTCAATGTCGTGCAGGCTGCGGTAGCAGGGGTCGAGCTGATTGGCGATGAGGGTGAGCTGCCGGTGGAGGATGTGGCTTTGGCGTTCGTCGCCTGCTTCTGTTTGCAGGGCTTCCAAGTCGGTTCGGATTTGGGAGAGGATCGTCTGAAAATCTTGTTCGCCGGTTTGCGGGAGGCGTTCGAGCAGGTCGGCGATGCGGTAGCCGCTTTGGTAGAACTTTGCGGACGAAGTCGGGCTGCACGCGCCGTCCATTTCGCTGCGGTATGCGCCGAGTGCGGAGATGTAGCCGGTCAGGGCGTAGCTGGTTTTGAGGAGGGTGAAGCCGCTTTGCAGGTTGTTGCCGTATTTTTTAGGTTCGCTGCTCATGTCGGAGAGGGTGCTGCTGAGGGTGGCGGTGCGTTCGTGGGTTTGGCGGCGGACGGTGCGGTATTCGATGTCGTCGGCGATGCCGTATTGGAGCTGGTCGAGGATTTTTCTGAGGTAGGCGCCGTTGCCGCCGACGGTTTGGGCGGCGGTTTTTCGAGGGTGAGGTAACGCCAGTCCGGCCAGAGGTAGGTAACGGCTGCCCACGCGAGGACGGAGCCGACAATGGTGTCGATGATGCGGACGGGCATGGCGGCATAGACGTCCAGCCCGGCGAGGGAGAAGCTGGTGAGGGCTTGGATGGTGATGAAGAAGGTGGAGAAGCTGTATTTTGTAGCTTCGGGTCATGAAAAAACAGGGTGGTGCTGGCGATGACGATCCAGAGTTTGGTTTCGACGGAGGGGTGAAATAAGGCACGAGGGAGCCGACGATGACGCCGAGGATGGTGCCGGCGATCCGTTGGTACACGCGGCTTTTGGTGGCGGTGTAGTTGGGTTGGCAGACGAAAACGGCGGTCAGGAGTATCCAGTAGCCGAGGTTAAGATGGAGGATTTCGACGATGATGCAGGAGGCGGCAACGAGGATGGAGAGGCGCGTGGCGTGGCGGAACACGCCGGACTCGAAGTTGAGCTGGCTGCGGACGGTCTGCCAGACGTTTTTCAGGCTGCTGTTTTCGAGGGCGGCGATGCGGGTATCGCTGCTGTTGTCGTTTTCGGCGGGGGAATCGCTGTGTTGGAGTTGGCGCAGTTGGTGGTCGACGCTGCCGAGGTTGTCGAGCAGGCGGCGGATGTGGTGGATGTTTCGGCTTTCGGGGTGGTCGTCGGTGTAGTGGGCGAGGGATTGGCGGCAGCCTTCCATCGCGCGTCCGAGGCGTTTGCTGTATGTGTAGTCTTTGCCGTTCCTCAGGGCGGCGGCAACGTTGCGGCACGCTTGCCCCTGCATTTCGAGCAGGCGGCGGATGCGGAAGATGAGGTCGGTGTTTTTGAGGGTGTCGGTCAGCTCGGTGTAGTCGGCGTGGGCGGAGCTGACGCGTTCGTGTATGTCTTGGGCGGTGAAGTAGTAGCGCAGCATTTTGGCGGTGCGCGGGTGGCGGTGTTTGCCGCGCAGGCGGTAAAACAGGGCGGCGCGGCATTGGTTGAAGGCGCTGATGACGCCGGTGTTGCTCATGGCGAGGTCGATTTGGCGGTTGCCGAGCCAAGCGGCTTCGTCGGGATCGAAAAAGTCGGCTTTGGCGTCAAAAATACCCGCCGAGCGCTTCGTAGGCGTTGGCGACGCTTTCTTGGACGGGGCGGTGCGGGAGGATGATTTGGAAAACGAGTGTGCAGGTGCTGTATAACACGGTCCCGAGCAGAATCATGACGTGGATTACAGCCAGAAGGTTTCGGGGGTGTAGGTGAGCGTGGTGTAGGTGGCGACGGCAAGTGCGCCGAACGCGAAGGTGCGGTATTTCAGCCCGACCGCGCCCAAAATGGTAAAGCCGAACGTCATCAGGGTCATGGCGAGGATGAAGGGCAGGCCGGTGCCGAGCGTGCTTTTGGGCGACGAGCGACGAGAGGGTGAACAGGGCGACGGTGATGATGATGCTTTTTCAGACGACCTGTCAGGCGGTTGTCCAATCGACGAGGCCGCCCGCGATGATGCCGAGTACGAAAGGCATGGCGAGCTTGGGCGTGCCGAACCGCCAGACGAGGGTTGCGGCGATAAAGACGCTGGCGAAGACGGGCAGCGAGGTGATGATGAGGGGTTTGAGCGGCGGGAGTTTCATCGTATTGGGCGCGGCTTTTAAATGGGAATGGTTTGATTATTATGAATGAAATGAAACGGTATTCTAACAGGATTTTAGGGCGGGACGGGGGCTATGGGGGTCGTCTGAAAACCTGTCCGACAGCGCACCTGCGAAACGGATATGACCGACCTGCCTATCTGTCCTCAAGAAAAAGGAACGAGATTGCCGCGCATGAAAAGGTCGTCTGAAAACCCTAAAGTGTGGTTTTCAGACGACCTTTCCTTTCCGTCGGCGTTATTGCGTTTGCTCGGCTTTCTGTTTTTCTGCTTCTTCGATTTTGCGGTCGTTTTCGTAATCCGAACGGAAGAGCCTGTCGAAAACGGATGGTGTATTTCAACTCGCCGCCGTATGAACGGCTGCCGACGCGGGCAACGGCTTGGATGGCGCGGGTGAGCTGGTACACGAGCTTGACCGACTGTTCGGCACTGGAAAGACCGTATTCGTAACCCGCGTAGAGGTTGTTGGTGAACCGCTTGCCGACGGTCAGCACTTGTTCGGCGGGGTTGAGTTCTCCGGTTTGGGCGTTGCGGCTGCGTTGGCTGGTGATGCCCAAATCGTCCACCAGTCCGAGCCTGTCGTTGACTTGTCCGGCAAGGAGCGCGCCTGCCGCTGCGGAAAAGGGCGGCATTGTCGCCGTCGCTGCCGCTGCTGGCGCGGTTGAGGATGAGCCAAGAGAGCTTGTCTTTTTCGCTCATCGCCTCTTTGGCAACGAGGGTCACGCGCGGATTGGGAGGCTGCCGAGGACTTCGACGCCCGCACCGACGGGGGAAAGGCGGCGTTCGGCGCGGATGTTCAGGTTGGGATTGTTGAGCGGGCCGACGAAAGAAACCGTACCTTTGGTGATGTCGAGGTCTTGACCGTAGGCTTTGTAGCGGCCTTTGACGACTTTCACCGTACCGACGCCTTGGATGGCTTCGCCCGGGCGGGAAGTGATGGTCAGCTTGCCGCCTATGGTGATGTCTGCGCCATAACCGACGAAACGGATGTTGTCGTTGAGGTTGAGCGTCAGGTTGAGGCTGATAGGCGTTACGGCGGCGGTTTGTTTTTTTCTCTTCGCCCAACACGACGACATCGTCGTCCAACGAGGGCATGGAGGATTTTTGCGAACCGAACATACCGTAGTCGCTGCCCAATGTACCGTTGAGGATGAAGCCTCTGGCTTGGTTGTATTGCACTTTCCGCGCTGCCGGAGAGGCGCAGGCGGCGGTTCGGACGGGAGAGGGTGTCGTGTTTGTCGAAAAACGACATCTACGTCAACATCCGGATCGGCGTTGGCAAGGTTGACGGAGCCTTTTCAGCTCGAGCGTACCGCCTTTGTGGAACTTGAGGCTGTCGATAATCCAGCGTTGTCCCTGCAAATGGGAACGTAAAAACGCCGTTGTCGAGGATGAGGCCCTTGGGTTTGGTTGCGGTAGTAGAGGTTTTCGCCGTTGAGCGTACCGGAAAAGCTGGGGATCGCCGACGCGTCCGCCAAGGCTGACGGCGGCATTCAGACGACCTTTTGACGGTTTGTCCGACGGGCAGGAAGTTGCGGAAGACTTCGAGGTCGGCGACGTTGAGGTTGAGTTTGCCGCTCAAAGGCGCGGTGTCCATGCTGGCGCCCTGTCCGATGTTGACCGTACCTCGGCTGTACCGTAGTTGCTGGTGCCGTTCAAGGTGGCGGCGATGGTGGGCGAACCGACGCGCCCGCCTATGGTGGCGGCGGCGTTCAGACGACCTGTAATGCCTTGCGCGGTAGCGGGCAGGAAGGTTTTGATTGCGCCCAAGTCGGGGACGTTGAGGTTGATTTTGCCGCTGACCGGCGCGTTGGCGATTTTGTTGCCGAACTGTTGGCTGATGCCCAGATTGGCGTTGACACTGCCGAAACGGGTATTGCCTTCAAGCGTGCTGTCGATGCGGCCGTTTTGGAAACGGGTGCGCAGGGCGAGCGCGCTCAAACCCAAGGGCATCTGTTTTTTCGGGTCTTTGTTCGGCAGGATGATGTCGCCGCTTTGGCGGTTGATGTTGAGGTAGCCGCGGGCGTTTTGGCTGTACGCCAAATCCCAATCGCCGCCGAGTACCAAGTTGTGTTCGACGGGGATTTTGACGAAGTTTTGCAACTCGGTGATGTGCAGGCTTTGCGCACTGCCTTTGCTGGTGATGCCGGTTTTTGTCCCAAACGAAGTTTTGCAGGTTGAGGCTGCCGCCCATCACGCTCCAGCGCGCCGCGCTCATGGAAAACAGCTCCGCGCCTGCTTCGAGGTTCATGCGGTTTTGCAGTTTGAGGTTGAACGCGCCGCCGATGTCGAGCGTGTCCACGCTGCCTTTCCACTGATTGAAGTCTTTGTTCAGACCGCCCGCCGCGTTGATTTCGAGTTTGTAAGGCTTGCCGTCCAACGCCATGCTGCTGCTGCCGTGTATGCGGTGTTGTGCGCCCGTGCCGTTGAGGGACAGGTCGACCGCATCGATGACGGTCGCGCCGCCGGAAAGGGCAATGTGGCTGCCTTTGATGTCGGCGGCAAGCGGACGGTTGATGTCGGGCGTGCCTTTGAGTTTGAAGTCAAGCATGCGGATGTTGACGGCATCGCCGACACGCAGCGCGCGCGCTTCGCCGGAGAGGTCAGCTTCGTAGGTTTTCAGCCCGCCTTTGAGGTCGCCTGAAATGTAGCCGCGCGTGTTGAGCAGTCCGCCCAGTCCGAAACCGAAACGGGAAAGGTCGGGAGCGGTAATGTCGATATTGAGACGGTCGCCTTCTTTGCCGAAGCTGCCGTTGGTTTTAACGATATTGTTGCCCAAACGCAGGTCGGTCAGCGCGCGCGGGAGGTGTCCGGATTCGTAAACGACGTCGGCTTTGCCGCTGAGGGGGGACGTTGTTTAACGTACTCGGTGCAAACTGCATTTTGCCGGCGAATTTTTCTTTTCGCCAGTTCGCCTGAAAGATTGATGGTACCGCTGATGCTGCCGGCGGGCGGTTTTGAGTCTAGGCGGGAAGGGATTGAACGCCTTGCTGGAAACGTCGAGCTTGAGCAGGCGGTCTTTGAAGAGTTCGAGCGAACCTTGTGCCGTCAGTTCGCCGCCGTTTTGCGGAGCGACGCGGACGCGGTCGAGTTTGAGGGTGCGTTGACCGAGTTGTCTGTCGGTGGCGAAGGACAGCAGTCCGGAAAGTTGCGCGTTGCTGCTTTCAAGATTCCAGTCCACAGCGGGCGATGAAGTTTTCGCCTTTGACGCCGATAAACCCGTTCCACTGACCGGCAACATTGGTGCGGACGAGGTCGTCTGAAACGAGGTTGTTCACATTAATCTTAAGCGCCAGCGCTTTTTCACCGTATCGACCGTACCGGCAACATTGAACGAACCTTCCTCCAACAGCCCGATTTCAGACTCTTGGACGGTTACCACCCGTTGTCGTTGATGGTGAAGTCCGCCAGAATATTGCGCACCGGAATGGATTTTGCATCGGCAAAACCCGCCGCCTTGTTTTCCAAGTCGAGCGAACCGTCCAGCGCGATACCGTGCGTAAACGAAGGCACGACGGTCGCGTCAAACGTCAGGTTTGCCTTGGGCAGCGACGGCAAGAACGCGGTCGGATTGATGTTGAAACCCTTGATCAGCACCTCGCCGATCATCTTGTCCAACGAAGCAGCAAACGGATGCACCGTAGATTTCGCCGACAAATGCACATCGTCGCCGTCCAGCAGGATTTCAGTCTGCACGTCCTGCAAGCTACCCCACAGACGCGCCTTACCCTCTATCGTCTCGCCTTCCAGCTCGCCCTTCGTCTGAACCGTCGTATTGAGCGCAAACGGCTTCTCCAGCCCGACCACCGCCGAACCCGTCGAATTGCTCCACGGCGTATCGAGGGTTTTCAAATCCAAGCGGTGTTCTTTCTGATCATAATGGTATGCCGCATTCAGATGGTCGAGATAGGCCGTCTGTTTGTCAAAAATTTTTTTGCCCACGCTGAGTCTGCCCGTCTCAAAACGGTCGATAAACACCAGTACAGGCAAATCAATGCTCTCAGGCAGCCCTTTGGACGGCTTTTTTTCTCTTTCGGCGGCGTCGGCTTCGGCACGACCGCAATATCGCCCGCCACAATTTCAGTAATGTGCAGGCTGCGCTGAAACAGCTCGGACGGCTTTCCAATCAAAACGGAACGCGCTGATTTTTCACATCCGCCCCATCCGTTTCAATCATCCACTTATCGCCGTGAAAAACCCTTAACCAGCGTACCTTCCAGCGTTTTCCGACGCAATCTTCACGCCAAAACCAGGACGGAATCTTGTACAAACCGAAACGCAAACCCGATTCTGTCCCCACCAGCCAGCCGATAAAGCCCGCCAGCGCGCACACCAGCACAACCAACGTTAGCAACAGACCCCGCAACCAGCGCCTCTTGCGCTTGGGCGGAGTGGGTTGTGTTTCAGACGACGTAGGCACACCTGTTTGGCGTTTTTGGGTTTCTTGGACTGCTGTTTCGGACATCTTGGCTTTCTTGTATGACTTAACGGCTGCACAGGACTCTGCCGCACCCGACGGAATCGACTTTTCAGACGACCCCATATCAGGACAGGTCGTCTGAAAAAGGATAATCATATCCCATTGCAGCGAATTGTGCTTGGGGAAAGACAGCATTTCAGGTTTCAGACGACCCCATATGCCCGAACGTCATGCCCGAAGCGGTAAAAATGTCAACAAATGCAAAAAGGTCGTCTGAAAAAGACTGCGGGAGTTTAGACCCGCATTTTCAGACGACCTCTGCCTATTTCAGCAACCCAACGCAAATCAATGAAAAAGAAACGCGGCGGGTTGCCTCAGCTGTGGCTTACCTGCCCGACAATACCGCCGCACCTGCTTTCGCGACACTTTCGTCTTCATCGACCGAGCCACCGCTCACGCCGACGCTGCCGACGATAACGCCGTTTTTATCCACCAGCAGCACACCGCCGGGGAAAATCACCAAACCGTCGTTGGTCACCTCAATGCCGTAAAGCTCGCCGCCCGGCTGCGAAGCCTTGCCCAAATCGCGGGTGGACATATTGAAATAGCGTGCCGTTTTAGCCTTTTTCTGCGCAATATCGATACTGCCGATAAACGCATCGTCCATACGCGTAAACGCCTTCAAATTACCGCCCGCGTCCATGACCGCGATATTCATCGGCACCTTGATTTCACGCGCCTTTTTCATCGAAGCCTGTACCACCGCCTGCGCCTGAGCCGTCGTCAAATCGCCCGGTAGTGTTTTGGTCAAACCCGCCGAAAACGCCGGCGCACCCAATGCCAAAGTACACAACAATGCAACTGATTTTATGCCGCGCATAACTGTCTCCTTGTATTGAATCAATGAAAGGTACTACACTTTTGATTGTATGCCTGTCGGCGGGAACAATAAAGGTCGTCTGAAAACCATAAGACAGGGTTTTCAGACGACCTCGGATGGGTTTCGGTTTGGTAGTTTCAGCAGCAACTGTATTTTTGACCCCGTCGGGCAAAAATACCAAAACTCAAATCAAGCCGTTCGGATACCGTTTTCGGCAAAGTAATCATTCAATACCGTCAGTAGTCGGTATACATTGTAGCGTGGGCTTTGCCCACGATAATGTTGGGTAAAAGAGGTCGTCTGAAATTTTGAGTTTGATTCGTGGGCAAAGCCCACGCTACGGGTTTCTATTCTCTCTTGCTACGGTTTTTGCCGTAGGTCAGATTCTCGAATCCGACGGCTATTTGAGATGGCAGCGGCTGTTGTCGGATACAAGCCTCCAACCTGCGACCGGCTACGGTTTGCCCAGCATTATTTGCAACGCATCAGCGTACGCGTCCGCCAAACTTTTTTGCCTGAGCCGTCCGTTGAAAAAAATCACGGAATCTCTGCGTCAGCACGCCTCGGTTTAACGAAAACTCAAAATTATCGTTATAAATCTGCGTACCTTGCTCCGGCTCCTCTTCCCGAACGCGTGCCGTACCTGCGATTTTATCGGGCGAATAAATTCGATAATTCAGTTTCGTATATTTCGCGCCCCATTCCCAACCATTTAATTCAATTGATTTTTACCTATTTCAATATAAAAAGCCGCTATCTTCCGACACATAGACATTATCCATAGCAGCGTTTTCATCATAACCCATGGCACATAAAGCCCTTATATGTTTGGGCGATACCTTCCCTTCATAATGCCCGGCCCATTTGCCTTGAAACGCTTGCGGAATATCTTGGGCAGCGGCTTGGAATCAAGAAGGAGCAAACCGGCGGTCAGAACAAATTTTTAAAGTGAGCGACATTATTTTTGACCTTTCAAGAAAGAGTGTTTAAAATCAATATGAATAATACAGGAAATGGAAAAGAATATAAAAGGTCGTCTGAAAACCATAAGACAGGTTTTCAGACGACCTCAGATGGGCTTTGGGTTTCAAACACCGTATGCCTACGGTTTCAGCAGGTCGGATTCGCCAATCCGAAACTTACCCTTACCCCTGCTGCTGGATGATATGCACATCGCGCTGCGGGAAAGGAATATTGATATTGGCAGCACGCAGGTTTTCCACCACCTGCTCGTTCAATCCAAAGCGGAACGCGCCCAAATCGGCTTCGTTCGTCCACGCCCAAAGTGTGATTTCGATGGCGCTGTCGGCCAAGTTGGTAATATATGTTACTGCCTCTTTGCCTTGGGTCTGTACGCACAAAGGATGCTCGGTGGCGGCTTTCAAGACGGCGGCTTTGGCGGCTTTCAGATCGCAGCCGTAATCGACGCCGACCACCACCTGCACACGGCACAGCGGCATGGAGGAACGGTTCACGATACTGTTGCTCATGACGACGCTGTTGGGCAGGATGATTTCTTCGTTATCCGGCGTACTCAGCGCAGTCTGCACCATTTTAATTTCGCTCACCGTGCCTTCGAAGCCGTTGACCTTGATGTAGTCGCCGACTTTAAACGGACGGAACAGAATAATCAGCGCACCGGCGGCAAAGTTCGACAGTTGGTCTTTCAGCGACAAAGCCACCGCCAAGCCTGCGCCACCGATTAAGGCAGTAACCGACGTGGTCGGAATGCCCAACTTGCCCAGCGCGGCAATAATAATCAGGATTAACAGGCCGACATTAGCCACATTGCCGAGGAAGCTCACCAGCGTTCTGTCCACTTTGGCGCGGGTCAGCGCAGCTTTCATCAAAATAACAAGGCGGGCGGCAATCCATCTGCCGACAAAGAAAATCGCCAACGCAGCAACGAGGTTGGTACCGAATGCCATGCCGGTTTCAGCAAGACGTTCCCAGCCCGCGAATGAAGAGAGGTTTTCAAGATCGAAATTCATGATTTTTATTTCTGGTTAAAGGATGATTGGAAATTTAGATATTAATTGGTTTTGCGGCAAGCCTGTCTATATTTCAGACGACCTTAAAACCGCGTACCTAGGTCGTATTGAATCCATGAAGGAGACCGCGCCCGTGATTGTATGCCTGTCGGCGGGAAGAATAAAGGTCGTCTGAAAAAACTCTGTAACGGGTTTTCAGACGACCTTGGATGGGTTTTTGGGTTCAGTAGGCCGAATTTTTCGAATCCGACGGCTATTTGAGATAGTCACGGCTTTTGCTAGATACAAGTATCCAACTTACGGCTGGCTACGATTGCTGTACAAGTGGCTAAGATTTTAATAATAAATTATTTAATGAAAACTCTATATCCCTATCTTTGAATATACGTTGTTTTCTATCTGCCCATTTTTACCGGCAGGCCAATTTGCTAAGGCTATTTTTTATAGACTCTAAATTTGGCTCAACTCCAGTAGAAAGTAGCCAATCAGTTGTGGCTAATAATTCCATCCCAAAAGGAGATTCAAATCCATTAATTAGATCACAGGCTTCTTGCAATGCAGGAAGATAGTTTTTTTACCCTCACTATTCATATAAGCAGAAATAATTTCTTTTTGAGACTCATCAAACCAAATAACATCAAATGGGCCACAATCAGGGATACGTTTTTCGCTTTTAAATAGCTACCATCAAGTGCATTAAGTAAAATGATTTAGTTTATTTGAAAATGGCCCATATTTATAAGGGATGAAATCAAAATTTAAATTATTTTTTTAATATTATGTTTTTCAGTGAACGATGCAAAAACCAAGCTAGCTTTTTGTACTTCTAGCAAAGCTACACTCCATGCCAAGAATCCAATATCTACGAATTAATTCAGTTATCATGGCTCGTTCTGGTGTTAACTTCTTTACACCCTGAGTCTTGGTAACATTTTGGTATTCTTGGGTAGGTTCATAAATATAAATATCTATGTCTGTTAAATCAAAAAGAGTTGTTTCTATTTTTCTGTTTAACTTCTGGCCAATTTAATCCGCCATTTCCAGCACCCTAATGGCGGAATAGCAACTGATTTAACATTATTTTTATGAGGAAAAAGACGTAAATCTTGAAGACCTTCTTCAATCCATTTTCATTTGAGAAGGGCTGCGCCAATGCTGTTTAGTAGGGAAATTTATGATCCATTTAGGATTAGATAATTCATTTGTTTCAGTAACAAACATTTTTTTCCTGTAATTACTTGTCCTTTCTTGCAAGCATAAGTATATTCAGCCATATTCTTTGAAAAACGTTCTTTAAACATTAATGCAATACCTTTTCCCATTACTCCGACAGTATTGACTGTATTAACCAATGCCTCCGCGGAGGAATTTAACAAATTTCCTTTTTGTATATTTAATCATGAGAAATACCAATTAGGACGGGTAAAAATATTAAAATTAGCTAAAGACTGCTGTGTTACCAACTGTGTAATCTTAGCTTCAGTATCTTTATCGTAACAAACAATACCTGATAAAGCTGAGATGGGGCAATGCTGGTAAATCAGTGCTTCAGCTTGATATCGTTCAAATTTTTGTGGGTCATTTTCGTCACGTCTAAAAATCTCTTGTTTGTAAAATTGACCAGTCGATGTGGTTCAAATTCTCTAGGCTTTCATAAAAAGTTGCCCAATTATAGTATGCATGCATATCCGTAAAAACAAAATCAAGTCCTTGTTCGGCAACGCGATACAAAGAAGATACTAAAATAACAATTTCTTCACGTCTACGAGCAATAACTCCTCGACCTGATATGATATTTAACAACATTGGAGAAAAAGGAGTAAAGTAGAAAGGGATATAGTCATTTAAAAATCCCCTTCTACCACAAGGAACAGGATGATTTGCTCTTCTTGAAATTAATTCTGCATTACCAATCGATACCCATGATGGGGATGTTATCTGATGGTTACCGCAGTACAGACCATTTTTGCAGTATCCATGGAATATTATCACGATGAACAATCCTAAAAATCAAACCTTTATCTGGGTTTAATTGGCTATATTTTTGATTTATTTGCATATAAATCCTTTTTAATTTAAATTTATCATCCCATAATTTAATTAAATCAATGCGCCTCTTCCCAATTCATCCCCACACCGACCTCTGCCACCAGCGGCACTTTCAACATCCCGTCATCCACTTTCGCCATCATCTGCGGCAGTTTTTCTTTCACTGAATCCAGTTCTGCTTCGGGTACTTCCAGTACCAGTTCGTCATGCACCCTGCATAATCAGTTTGCTCTTCAGGTCGTCTGAAACCAGCCAGCGGGACACGTCTATCATGGCGCGTTTGATGAGGTCGGACGCGGTGCCCCGCATGGGGGCGTTGATGGCGGCGCGTCTCGGCTCCCGGCGCGGGCGTTGGCGCTTTTTGTTGCGGATGTCGGGCAGGTAAAGGCGGCGGCCGAACAGGGTTTCGACGAAGCCTTGGGCGGCGGCTTGTTCTTTGGTGCGCTGCATGTATTCGGCGACGCCGGGGTAGCGGGCGAAGTAGCGGTCGATGAAGGTTTTGGCGGACAGGTTGTCTATGCCCAGCGATTTGGCGAGAGGCCGTATTGGCCCATGCCGTAAATGAGGCCGAAGTTGATGGTTTTGGCGTAGCGGCGTTGTTCGGGCGAGACGTTTTCGGGGGCGATGCTGAACACTTCGGCGGCGGTGCGGCGGTGTACGTCTTCGCCGTTTTTGGAACGCGGCGATGAGGGTTTTGTCGCCGGAGAGGTGGTGCGCCATGATGCGCAGCTCGATTTGGGAGTAGTCGGCGGAAACGATGACGCTGCTGCGCGCGCGGTGAAGGCGCGGCGCACGCGGCGGCCTTCTGGCGGTGCGTGGATGGGGATGTTTTGCAGGTTGGGGGTTGTTGCTGGCGAGGCGGCCGGTAATGGCGACGGCTTTGGGCGTGAAGTGGTATGCACGCGGCCGTCTTTTTGGGGAAAATCATTTCGCAGTTTGTCGGTGTGGGGTGGTCGAGTTTCGCCAGGCTGCGGTTTTGCAGGATGATTTTGGGCAGGGGGTAGTCGGGCGCGAGCTGTTCGAGCACGGCTTCGTTAGGAAATGCCGCCTTTGGCGGTTTTTCAGACCTCTGGTGGGGATGCCCATTTGTCTTTGAACAGGATTTCTTTGCAGCTGTTTGGGCGAGTTGAGGTTGAACGCCTGCGGCGGCGTGCGCTTTCTTGTTCGAGTTTCGTCAGCTCGGCGCCGAGTTCCGCGCTTTGACGGGCGAGTTCGGCGCGGTCGATTTGCACGCCGTTGCGTTCCATTTCAAACAATACCTGCGCGCGATGGAAGCTCCATTTTCGCACATTTCGCTGTTTGGCGTCCATTTGCGCGCGCAGGTGCGCTTCGAGGCAGGGGGCGAAATCGGCGTCTTGGGCGGCGTATTCGGCTTTACCTGCCCGATGGCGACGTCAGCAAAACCGATTTGCTTCGCGCCTTGCCGCACAGCGATTCGCTAGGTAGATGGTTTCAGAGCCGAGCTTTCAGCGTTCGGACAATCTCGTCCAAGCCGTGTCCGAGATGGCTCTCGATGATGTAGGAAGCGAGCATGCGTCGCCGGCAATGCCGTTCAGGGCGATGCCGTAGTTGGCGAAAACGTGTTGGTCGTATTTGAGGTTTTGCCCGATCAGGGCGGGGGCTTTTCAAGGCGCGGTTTCAGACGGCTCAATACGTCTTGCAAAGTAACCGCTGTTCAGGGCGAGGCGGTCAGGCTGTGCCCTACGGGGATATAAACCGCTTCGCCTGCCTGGAACGCGATGCTGATGCCGACCAACGAGGCGTTCATCGCGTCTAGGGACGTGGTTTCCGTATCGATGCCGATTTTGTCCGCTTGCGACAGTTTGTCCAACAAGGCGGCAAACTGCGCTTCGGTGGTAACGGCCTCGATAATCCAGTTTTTCGGGCGCAAACGGCTTTTTCGATGTAGCCTTCAGACGACGTTTCCATCGTCCAACGCCGCCTGTTCGCTCTATCGTATCGCTGCCGAACAAATCGCCGTCCGCCGCTTCGTGCATGCGGCTTTCCGCTTCTTTCAGCCAAGTGCGGAAGCCCCAGCGTTTGAAATCGACAGCAAGCTGCGACCATTTCGGCGAAGTGCGGCGCAGGCTTTCGAGGCCGTCTGAAAGCTCCGAGTGCAAGTCCACATCGGTTTTTAATCGTCACCAAATCATACGAAAGCGGCAGTTGGGGCAGCGCAGCTTTGCAGGTTTTTCGCCGACCTTGCACCTTGATTTCCGCAGCGTGTTCCATCACACCAGCCAGCGAGCCGTAGGCTTCCAGCCACTTCACCGCCGTTTTCGGGCCGCACTTCTCCACGCCCGGCACATTATCCACCTTGTCGCCCATCAGCGCGAGATAATCGCGGATTTGGTCGGGGCGCACGCCGAATTTTTCCTTCACGCCTTCAATGTCGAGCGTTTCGCCGCTCATCGTGTCTACCAGCGTCACGCGCTCGTTCCACCAGCTGCGCCATGTCCTTATCGCCAGTGGACACCACCACATTTCAACCCGCTTCGCCGGCCATCGCCGCCAGCGTGCCGATAACGTCGTCCGCTTCGACTTGCGGAATGACCAACACCGGCCAGCCCATCAGCCGCACCAAATCCGGCAAGGCTTCCGCTTGCGGGCGCAAATCGTCCGGCATCGGCGGGCGCGTCGCCTTATAGTCGGGGAACATCTCGTGGCGGAAATTCTTGCCCTGCATCAAAACACCACCGCGCAATAATCGTGCACATAATCCGCCCGCAGACGGCGCAACATATTCAACACACCGTAAAGCGCACCCGTCGGCGCACCGTCAGGCGCGGACAACTGCGCCATCGCGTGATAAGCGCGGTAAAGATAAGAAGAGCCGTCAACAAGGAGGAGAGTGGGTCTGGACATGGTGAACCTGCTTGAAATAAGTGAAAAATAGATGGAGGGATTATAAAGGAAAAGCTCGATTCCCCCCATGTGTCTGCAAACGCGTGTTTCAGCGAGTCCTAGGGGCGGTCAACATTCAATAGTTTCCGTGTCTTTTTATCCCCAAAGCGGTATCTTCCGCGTTGGAAATCCTCACAAGGTGTCCAACCTTGTTGCGGTTTCCGCCTTGAATCTTCCGCTTTGTGAACAAAAATCCACTTGGAAAATTTAATGTCGACAGCCCCTAGGGTTTAGCAAAAAATAAACCATTTCAACATTGCGCCTTGTCATTTTCATCTTGTATATTTGATATACAAATGAATACAAACCAAATCAAACGAATATGAATGCGACAAACCGTATCCCAGTCAGCGTGCGAATCACTCAGGAAGACGCTGATTTTATTGCCGAATTAAAAATCGAAGGCGCGAATACGCCGTCTGAAAAATCCGCGAGCTGCTCGAGCAGGCGCGTTTGGCGCTATACGCAGACGCGCGATTACGGTTCCGCACTGACGGCGCAGGAGCAGTTTTTCCAAGCGGCGAAACATGACGTGCTGCACGCGGAAAAGCAGGCGGGGGCGCATTCGCATATCGTCGCGCGCTTGTTTGAGCAGTTGCCCGACTTGGGCGCGACGCTTGCCGCCGACCTGCCCGAAGAAGCCGACCTCGAAAGTTTGAAAAAATACGAACGCGAACTGATGTGGCGCATCGTCCGCCTCACCGACAGCATCTTGCAGCTCGCCGTAACCGGCAAAGGCGCGGCATACGACGATACTGTGCTGCAACAGCTTGAAAAACACTTTGAAACTGGCGAAGATTGTGCAGCAGGCGAGCGAAGTTTGAGGCGTGCAGGAAAGGCTGACTAAAAATGAAAATCCACCATTGGCTTCTGACTTTTATGTTCATCTATCCCTCTTTGGCGGTGAGTGCGGACGGCGGCGCACAACCTGTTACCGAGCAGCAAGTCCTACGGCTGACTGAAATTTATGTGACGCAGCATTACGGCGAACAAACCGCTCAAGCGCAAAAGCCGTATCGGGTGAAAAAAGACGGGGAGCATTGGGTTATCAGCGGCAAGCCACCTAAAGCGCTGGGCGGCAATTTCCGCGCCGTTATCGGAGCAAACGGTCAGCTGGAAGAAATCACGCATAGCAAGTAGTGCAAGGTTTGAGGTCGTCTGAAAGGCTTCTCCTTTCAGTCCTGAACATCTATGTCCAAAATGGAAATGGTTCTATTCCAGCTTTAAGAAAGGGAGAGTAAATGAAAAAAGATATATTATATAAATTATCAAAGGAAGGGCTTTACCCTTCATATGTAGAACTTAAGGCATCTGGTATAAGTGAAGAAATATTAGAAAAATACAGTTTTTGATGAAAATCCAACTCAAACTATTCTGGGAAACATATATTTCTAAAACAGAAGATAGGATTGTATATTTTGATCATGATTTGTAACCATAAAAATATCGTTATTTAGATTACTCAGAATTGGAAAAAGAATGTTTTCTGATCTTAAAAGCAGAGATTGGTGAAAAATGAGATTTTTATGCTTTTCCATAGTTCAAAAATAGGTTTCTGTTTTCAAAAAGAATTTTTATAAAGAAATTTTAAAATGCGGTATATTTTATGGACAATGAGGATATTTTTACTTTATTGCCTGGATAGTAAAGTAATAATTACTGGTGGGTATAGGGGGTTTACCGTTTGGAATAATTTAAATAGGTAAGTTGATGTTCAGTATAAAAAATAAATTCATTTGTCAGGGCATATATGAGATATATGCTAGGTGTTGCTTTATCAAAGCTTTATCTCACAAGGTTAGAAAGCTCTTTTGAGAGGTATGGTGTACATTTATCAAAGGCAAGGCAACAAGATGGGATGGATAGCAGAAGCATATGAATTATTTGCACCTTAGCGTGCGCTTCCTGCTGAATATCTGCACTGTACGCAACAGCTGCTCTCCCGAAGATTTCCAACAGGCGTTGTTGGAATATCCGTTACGCGATTCCCGCCGATATGTTGCAGGCGTATTTGGGGCAGCGTGCCTTTAGACGATGGAGCCGCGACGGCTTTTAGAACATGACATTTTCTGCCGCGTATTTTGCAGGCTTTGGTCAACGACGAAGATGTCCGATCGCTTGATGAAACGTTGCTCGATAAGTTGTGCTGCTATTTTCCGAATGCTGGACAAAAGAAGAAATCGATTGGCTAAAACGTTTCGCCTGCCGCTTGGTTTTGACTCCGGGTAACCGACGCGCGCCCCGCACGAAGGCTGCTTGGTCGTTTTGGCTGAATATGTTTTCAATTTGCCGGATTGGATGTTGTCGACAGAACTGCTGGCGAGTGTGGACGGAACAGGCGGATAAAACCGGCAGCTTTACGCGATTTTGTTGATTTGTCACTTAGACATTCCGTATGGAAGCGACGAGCCGGATTGGTACAAAGTCTGCTATCTGCCCGAGCATTGTCCGAATAGAACGCACTCGCCGCCTGATTGTCTTGGCTTGGTTTACCCACGACCACCCGCGCCACATTCAGACGAGCTTTAGAACAAGCCCTGCTGGAAGGAAAGAAGACGAAAACGAAACATTGTCATGGGAGCAATGTTACGACTGGTTGGCACAATCGGATGCCGGCTAAACACAATATTTCTCATGATTTCATAAAGAAAGGAAAATCCAAATGAGCGAAACCCCATCCCGCAGAGTGGGCCGTCTGGTGAGCGGCGGTCTTTCATGCCCTGATTGATGCGGCGGAAAACCTTGCGCCTGAGGTGGCAATGAACGAGAGCATCCGCGAAATCGAGCGGGCAGTGGACGAGGTGCGTGCCGAATTGGGCAAGGTGTTGGCGCAGAAACACCTTGCCGCCAAGAAAATGGCGGACGAGAGCAACCGCCACGAAGCCATCGATGCCAACCTGCAAGCCGCCGTAGCCGCTGGGCGCGACAGATCTTGCCGAGGCGGGTATCGCCGAACAAATGGACATCGAAGCACGCTCGCCTGTTTTGGAAAACACCATCGCCGATTGCGCCGCGCAGGAAAAAGAACTTGAAGGCTTTATCGCCGCCTTGCAGGCGAAAAAACGCGAGATGCAGCAGCAGTTGCAAGACTGGCGTGCCGCGCAGCAAAGCACGGGCGCAGGCAAAGCGGCGAGGCGGCAGCGACCTCAACCGCATCGCCCGTGATGCCGAAAAAGCGGCAACGCTTTTGACCGCGTGATGGGTCGTCAGAACGCGGTACAGCAGCACCGATGCCGCGCAGTTGGCAAAATTGAAGGAATTGGAAGACTTGAGCCGCAACAACCGTATTGCCGAACGATTGGCGGCGTTGAAGGCAGGGAAATAAGTTTTCAGACGACCTCCTTTGTCAGAAAGGTCGTCTGAAAAGAAAAACGCCGCGCGGAGCTTGTCCTTGCGGCGTGTGGCGGAACAAATCAGTAGTCGATGCGTTCGCTGATAATCCTTAAATCCGGCCATGAGAAGACGATGTCGTATTCGCGTCCGTTTTTGAAGGCTTCGGCTTTCAGTACGGGGCGGCCGCGGCGGTCGTCGGCTTCGATTTCGTGAACTTGGTAGCCGCGTCGTTCGAGAATCCGCATCACTTGTGCGCGTTTTTTTGCTCGAAAAGACGGATCGCTATAAATTTGGTGTTCGATGTAGTCGTCATCGTAATACTTGCCGTCTCGGTAACGGTAGTCGTCATTACGGTCGTAATCGCGCTCATAGCGGTCGTCGTAACGATCATCATAGCGGTCATCGTAACGGTCATAACGCTGCTCGTAGCGGTCGGTACGATAGTCGTCATCGTAATAGTCGTAAGGATAAGGGGCGGCACAAGCGGTCAGTGCGATACTGCCTAAGAGTAATACCGGTAAAAGTTTTTTCATGTCGTATCCTTTCGGGACGTGGGGTAAGTAAAGAATATTCGGAAGCGGATTATAAATCGACGCGTTCTACGAGAATGTTCAAATCGGGATAAGACATCACGATTTTGTATTCCAAGCTGCCTTTGTAGGCCTCAAATTCCAAAACGGGTCTTGCCCAATAGAGGTCGGTGTCGGAATCGTGGACTTCAGTAGCCCTGCTGTGCAGGATGGACAAAAGCGCGGTCGTGGTGTTGCGCGAACGCCGGGTCTGTCTCCATGCGGTATTGGGCGTAGTCTTCGTAAAGGTCGAAACCTTCTGCTGCAAGAAAAATGGCGCAAACAGCGGCGACAGGAAGCAGCAGTTTTTTCAAAAGCGGTTTGGACGGCTTTGTATATTGCGACTGAGAATGTTTCATTTCGTTCCTTTGCGTCTGTTGTCGGTATAGACATTTAAACACGCAGGACTTAGGGAAAAGTTAGGAGCGGTTTCAGACGACCTTTCTTTACGATACGCACAGGTCGTCTGAAAAATAGGGGAATTTGATGATTTTTGCCATCTTGATCGGCTTGCTAACCGCCGTCTTGCTTTACTTTGTGATGTTTAGGGATTGGGACGAATTTGTCGAATGCGTCGAATTCTATTGCACCCCGACATCATCAGCGCGCTGCGGGGTCGGTATTGGGATGACGTATGGGCAGAAACCAAAATCCTGTTGTGGCTGGGCATCAGTTTGGCGGCAGGCGCATCGGCTTATGCCTGGCTCCAACTAGAGTCGGTGTTTCAAGGCGGATACCGTCTTTATTGCCGCGAACAGTAAATAATTGAAAGGAATGTCAAAATGAGCAAAAAACACACCTACCGCACTGCGACAACATGGACGGGCAATCTCGGCAAAGGCACATCATCCTACACCGCTTATTTGCGCAACTTTACCGTTTCCGTCGAGGGCAAGCCCGACCTGCACGGTTCCGCCGACCCGGCCTTCCGCGGCGATGCGAACCGCTGGAACCCCGAAGAAATGCTGTTGGCCGCCGTTTCTGCCTGCCACAAACTATGGTACCTGCACCTGTGTGCCGACGCGGGCATCTGCGTTACCGCCTACACCGATCATGCCGAAGCGGTGATGGACGAAGGCGGTGGCGGGAACCCGGGGCGTTTCGTCTCCGCCGTGTTGAAGCCGCGCGTTACCATCGCCGCAGGAAGCGACCGCGCCAAGGCTTTAGAACTGCATCACGAAGCGCACCGCCTGTGTTTCATCGCCAACTCGGTCAACTTTTCAATTGAATGCCGCGCTGAGATTGAGAGCGGAGAGGCCGTCTGAAAACCGAATGTCTGTTTGGGATGCACGGATAGGTCAAATTCAAATAAGGCATACCTAATGCCGTCATTCCCGCGCAGGCGGGAATCCAGACTTCGATTCTTCAGAAGTATTATTTGAAGATTGCCGTAATCTCAAACTTCTGGATTCCCGCCTGCGCGGGAAATGACGGCAATCAAACATTCAAATTTTCGCAAAGCAGTCTATTTAAGGTCGTCTGAAAGTTGACAGAACAAGGAACGGAATATGTGGAATTTAATCAACGCCCCCGAAACGGAAATCTTCGGCATCGCCATCGCGCTGATGGTTTTGCTCGGCGTGTTGGAAGTCATCTCCATGCTGGCGGGCGGCATCAGCGACTGGCTGGACAACCTGCTGCCCGACAGCCTGACCGAAACCGCGCACGCCGAAGTCGGGCTGGATGCAGGCGGACGCGGGCGTGTTCGTCAGGTTTCTGAGCTGGCTGTATGTCGGTCGCGTGCCGGTATTGATGCTGATGGTGGTGTTCCTTGCCGTGTACGGACTGACGGGCTACCTGTTTCAGACGACCTTTGCCGCCGTGTTCGGCAGCTATCTGAACGGATGGCTGGCGGCGGTAGCCGTGTGGTTCCTTTCGCTGCCGCTGGTGCGTCTGACGGCGGGCGGACTGTACCAAAATCATGCCCAAAGACGAAACCACCGCCGTTTCGCAGGAAAGCCCTAATCGGACGCATAGGCACAGTGGTGCTGGGCGAAGCACGGGCAGAGCAGCGCGGCGCAGGTGCGGGTGAAAAGATGTGTATGGTCAACAGCATTATGTAATGGCAGAACCGGATTCCGACGAAGTGTTAAAACAGGGCGACGCGGTGTTGCTGGTGTCGCTGGAGGGAAATACGTTTAAAGCGATTTTGAATCCGAGCGGGAGCTTGGTGGATTGAGGTCGTCTGAACAGATAAACGCCGGTTTGCAATGAATCACCATTTATCAATTAATTAGAAAAACAAAACGGGGATAGATATGGATCATTTGGCGCAGTCCGAGCGCGATATGCAATCCCGCATCGAAGCGTTGAAAAACAAGCTGCCGCGAGGAGTCATCGTTGTCGGCGACGGGCTGCTGTTTCAGCATTCGTTATTCAGAGGTTTGTTGTTTCAACCCTTGGTTGCTTTCTTGTTCGGCCTCATCGGCGTAGGCGGTCTCTGGTTGAAGATGGTGAAATGGATGGATCCATCGTTTTCAAGCAACATGACTTGGCTGCTGGCTATTATGCTCACGCTATTGTGGCTGTGGCGCGTGGAACGTTGGTGGTGCGGGCTGACGACCCGGAAATCGATTTATATTGATCGCGAAAAATTGATTATTTACGGCGCATTCGCACGCATCCGTTATCAAGGCGGGCATGACGGGGCTTACAGGAAGTTTGACCGTATACATATGAGTGACATCATCGGAGTCAGTCTGATTACCGAACACAGGGGAACAACAGTCATCTTCGGGCTGCTGGGCTTAGGAAGGCACAATATTTGTACAACAGCTTCCCGAAACGCATTGATTGAATTAACAGGTTGGCAGTGATATTCAAGGTATAAGCTCGGTAGGTCGGATTCTTGAATCCGACAAATTGCCCGTTTCATCAGTATTGCACATAACCGAAATTGTCGGATTCAAGAATCCGACCTACCTTACTGATTAACTTTATTTGGGAGTATTTATGAATATTGAAAAAATTATTGATTCAATTGCTGAATATTGGAACAAAGAACCATTAATTGCAATGGCTGCAATTGCAACCATTTTATCAGTGTTCATAGTTCCGCCATTTAAAAGCAATTATTTATAAATTTAATTCTTCAAATAAATTCTCAAAAAGAAAAGAAGAATATGAACAAGCAAAAGAATTAATACATTTAATAGAGGAGGCAAAAAGATAATAATAAGAAGCCACATCCTTTTTAATTGAAAAAAAGGTTATGCCTTAATTTCAGGAGAAAAGAAGATTTAATTCAGATGAGATTATTTGTTGTTTAAGTATGAATAACCCAAGTCAGGCGCTAAAATATTTTTTTCTTCAGGATTTTATTATCTTAAATATTCAAAAAGAATTTAAAAAGATTTGATTATAGAAAGTCTGTAAATAATTTAATAAGAAGAAGAGTTAAATGGGCTTTTTGGGTTTTTATGTACATAATTTTTGGTGCGGTTGCATTTTATATTATGCTATATGCGATAGAATATTATGCTAAAAGTTCATTTGGATTGGCAATATTTTTTTAACCACAACTTCATTTATTTTTGCAGTAAATGCAATAATTTTTGCGTCATTTGGAATGAATGTTCGTATGGCTGAGAAATTTATGAAGCTGCAAGATGAAATGCTAAGGAATCAGATTCATTATCCACAATAACAAATAAGTCTGAAACCGAGGTATCTGAAGCGGAAGAAGCTGAAGTCGAAGCCGAAAAATCAAGAATTTTAACTTTTCAGTTTGGTAGGTCGAATTCCCGAGTCCGACCTGACCTTTAAGACCCTCAGATTTTAACCTTTTCAGACGACCCCAAGCCCTAAAAACCGTCTGAACCCACGCCCCTCAAGGGTATATCGACAACAAGAAAGGAAAAACCCATGAACTTAGTTTCCATCAGCATCATCGCCGGCGTCATACTCGTCGCGCTGTTCGTACTCGGCCTTATCCTCACCCGCCTGTACCGTCGCGCCAGCAAAGAAGTCTCCTTCGTGCGTACCGGCTTCGGCGGCGAAAAAGTCATCATGAATGGTGGTGCGATGGTGCTGCCCGTGCTGCACGAAATCATCCCCGTCAACATGAACACATTGCGTCTTGAAGTGCGCCGTGCGGCGCAGCAGGCGTTGATTACCCGCGACCGGATGCGCGTCGATGTGATGGCGGAATTTTACGTCCGCGTCAAACCCAGCGCGGAGAGCATTGCCACCGCCGCGCAAACGCTGGGTATGAAAACCATGTCGCCCGACGAATTGAAAGACCTCGTCGAAGGTAAATTCGTCGATGCCCTGCGCGCCGTCGCCGCCGAAATGGCGATGGAAGAGCTGCACGAAAAACGGGTTGATTTCGTTCAGAAAGTGCAACAAGTCGTGAGCGAAGACTTGTTTAAAAACGGCCTCGAACTCGAAACCGTCTCCCTGACCGGCCTCGACCAAACCAGCTTTGAGTTTTTCAACCCGCAAAACGCGTTTGACGCGGAAGGTCTGACCAAACTGACCGAAACCATCGAAGGCCGCCGCAAAAAACGCAACGAAATCGAACAAGACACCGATTTGGCAATTAAAACCAAAAACCTCGAAGCCGAGCAGCAACGCCTGAAAATCTCGCGCGAAGAAGAATACGCCAAACTCGAACAAGAACGCGAAATCGCCGTGCGCCGCGCCGAACAGGAAGCCAGCATCGCCGAGCAGGAAGCGCAGAAAAAACGCGAGGCGGAAGAAGCCAAAATCGCCGCCGAACGCGAAGTGGATTTGAAACGCATCGCCGCCGAACGCGATATTAAAAACGAAGACATCCGCAAAGCCCAAGCCGTCGAGCAGGCGGAGGTCGAGCGCCGCAAAAGCCATCGAGCTTGCCGAACAAGACCGCGCCATCGCCGTTGCCGAGAAATCGCGTGCCGAATCCGAAGCCAAAGCCGAGGGCCGACAAAAGCCCGCGCCGCTGCCGTGCGTGAAGAAGAGAGCGTGATTACCGTGCGCGAAACCGAACGCGCCGAACGTGCCAAAGCCGTCGAACTGATTGCCGCCGAAGAAGCCGCGCAAAAGACGCGATTTCGCTCACCGTCGCCGCCGAAGCCGAGAAACAGGCTGCGCAAGACCGTGCCGAAGCCGTGCGCATCGCCGCCGAAGCCGAAGCCGAGAAACAACGCCTGCAAGCCAAAGGTGAAGCCGATGCCAAAAGTCCTGTTGGCACAAGCGCAAGACAGCAATACAAAGTCGATGCCGAAGGTACCCGCGCCGTGAACGAAGCCGCCAACGTCCTGAGCGTCGAGCAAGTCGAAATGCAAGTGCGCCTCGCCCTGTTGAAACACCTGCCCGACATCATCCGCGAATCCGTGCGCCCGATGGAAAAACATCGACGACATCAAGATTCTGCAAGTCAACGGCTTGGGCGGATTCAGCGGCGCTGCCAACGGCTCGAAGGCATGTCGGACGGTCAAACCACACAAGCCAGCCTCGCCGACCAAATGGTCAACAGCGCCCTGCGCTACCGCAGCCAAAGCCCCGCTGGTTGACGGCCTCTTGAGAAAGAATTGGGTCTGAACGGCGGCGACATCAACGGGTTGACGCAGAGGGCTGGATAAAGGCATCGGCAAAGAATAAGCCGCGCCGTTAAGAAGGTCTGAAAGCAAAGGTCGTCTGAAAACCTGAAACAGGATTTCAGACGACCTTTTATAGTGGATTAACTTTAAACCAGTACGGCGTTGCCTCGCCTTAGCTCAAAGAGAACGATTCTCTAAGGTGCTGAAGCACCAAGTGAATCGGTTCCGTACTATCTGTACTGTCTGCGGCTTCGTCGCCTTGTCCTGATTTAAATTTAATCCACTATATTATGGAAGGAACAAATCTGCCATCAACCAAATCTGTTCTATCGCATCAAACGCGATAAAAAGGCGCAGCGTATTCGTCAGGCGTTCGGTTTACAGAAAAACCAGTTGGAAGCCGCACTCGACTCCTCTTCCCAATCCGGCAGAACCAAGCAAACTGCGTCCGCCGCAAAGCGGCATTGAAGCAATAGTTTGCCCATACCGAACAAGCCGTTTTAAAGCATAAAAACACAAAGGTCGTCTGAAAACCTGTTTTCAGACGACCTTTTATCTTTTCCGGCAAACCTAACTTACCCTCTGCGCAATACGGCGTTGTTGACGTATTTTTTTGGATGCCGGTGGCGATGGCATCGGCGCATTGGCGTCGGAAGGAGTCGCTGCCGAGCAGCCGCTCTTCGGTGGGGTTGGACAGGAAGGCGGTTTCGACAAGGATGGACGGGATGTCGGGCGCGCGCAGGACGGCGAAGTTGGCTTCGTCAACACGGCCTTTGTGGAGTTGGTTGAGTTTGCCCAATTCGGTCAGGACGGAATGTCCGAGTTTGCGGCTGTCGCGCATGGTGGCGGTTTGGGTCATGTCGAGAATGGCGTTATCGACGCTGCGGTTGCCGCTTTTAAGGACGCCGCCGATGGCGTCGGCGTTGTTTTGGGTTTGGGCGAGGAATTTGGCAGCGGAGCTGGTCGCGCCTTTGGTGTTGAGCATGTAAACGCCGGTACCGCGCGCAGACGGGCTGGTGAAGGCGTCGGCGTGGATGGAAACAAACACGTCGGCATTACGGGCGCGGGCTTTGGCGACGCGCACGCCCAATGGGATGAAGATGTCTTCGTTGCGGGTCATGTAAACGGTGTAGCCTATGCTTTCAAGGCGGTTTTTGGCTTCGCGGGCGATGGAGAGGACGACGTTTTTCTCTTTCAAGCCGCTCGGACCGATGGCACCGGGGTCTTCACCGCCATGACCGGGGTCTATCATGACGACGGGGCGGCGTCCGCCGCGGTTGGAGCAGGGGAGGTACGTCTTGGGCAATGTCCGTGCGTTCGGCAGGGACGTTGCGTTTGCATGCGTTTCGGCGGATTGCCGTTGAGCAGCGCCATCATCGGATCGTTGGCATCGACGCCGTGCGGATAGAGGTCGATCACGAGGCGGTTTTTAAAACCGCCGACCGGAGCAAGCGAGAAGACTTGCGGATAGGCGTTTTTGCTTGAGGTCGATCACGACGCGCACGGTCGTAGGGGTATTTTGTCCGGCACGGATGCTGCGGATATAGGGGTCGTCGGGCAGGACTTTGCCGGAAATGCCTTGCAGGGACGCTGTTGATGTTGGCGTTTTGGATGTCGATAACGAGCCTGCCGGGGTTTTCCAAGGCGAAATGCTGATATTGCAGGGCGCGCGAGCTTTCGATGGTGATACGGGTATAGGCGTGCGAAGGCCAAATACGGGCGGCGACGAATTGGGCGGGCGGCGCGGCTTTGGCGAGGGCGGAGGCGATCGGTGTGAGGGTGAACAACAGTCCGGCAGTTTGGCGGACGACTTGTCTTCGTGTCAGTTTGAATTTAACCATGCTTCTAAACTTTTTTTGTCCGTTGGCGGTGTGTGCGGTAGCAGTGCAGGTTCTGCCCTGCTCGGCGTGATTCAGGGATACGGTGATGTCTGCGGGCGGCGTGAACGCGCCGCCTTGTTGCGGCCATTCGATGATGCAGACGCTGTCAGGGGAGAACAGGTCGTCCAAACCCGCATCTTCCCATTCTTCGGGCGAGGCAAAGCGGTAAAGGTCGAAATGATGGAGCGTGAACGCTTCCAGCGGGTAGGATTCGACGATGGCGTAGGTCGGGCTTTTGACCGCGCCGGTGTGTCCGAGTCCGCGCAGGATGCCGCGCGTGAACGTGGTTTTCCCCGCGCCCAAATCGCCTTGCAGATGGATGACCAATGGCGCGTGCAGCGATTTTGCCCAACTTCCGCCCAGCTCGAGTGTGGACTCTTCGTCAGGGAAGCCGGCGGGAAAAAGGTTGCGCCCTCGCTCATGAAATCAGCCTTGTCGTGTTCTAAAAACCTTAATTATGCTGGATTTACGGGCATTTGCAAACATAAGGGAGGATAAAGTTAGATAAAGATGTTCAATCGGCATCTTTGCCGCCTGCCGTCCAAACGCCGTAGAGGTCGTCTGAAAAACACCGTTTCCACACAACTCAACCCCTTTCAGACGACCCCGTCCCTGTTAAAGCCTTGCGCCGAACGTGTACAATCCGCCCCATCATACCTAATCCGTACAAACCGCATCATGACTATCAGCAAACAACGCCCCATCGGCGTTTTCGATTCCGGCGTCGGCGGACTGACCAACGTCCGCGCCCTGATGGAACGCCTGCCGATGGAAAACATCATCTACTTCGGCGACACCGCCCGCGTTCCCTACGGCACCAAATCCCGCGCCACCATCGAAACCTTCGCCATGCAGATTGTCGATTTCCTACTGGAAAACGATGTTAAGGCGCTCGTCATCGCGTGCAACACTCATTGCCGCCGTTGCCGGACAAAAAATCCGCCAAAAAAGCAGGCAATATGCCCGTATTGGACGTGATTTCCGCCGGCGCGCAGGCCGCCCTGAACACCACGCGCAACAACAAAATCGGCATCATCGCCACCAACACCACCGTCAACAGCAACGCCTACGCCCGCGCCATCCACGCCCAAAACCCCGACACGCTCGTGCGCACGCAGGCGACGCCGCTGCTCGTGCCGCTGGTGGAAGAAGGCTGGCTTGACCATGAAGTGACCCGCCTGACCGTGCGCGAATACCTCAAACCGCTCTTGGTGGACGACATCGACACACTCGTCCTCGGCTGCACCCACTTCCCGCTGCTCAAGCCCCTAATCGGCAAAGAAGCGCAAAAACGTCGCCCTGGTCGATTCCGCCATCACCACCGCCGAAGCGACCGCCCAAGCGCTCGCCCAAGCAGGCCTGCTCAACACTGAAAACGACAGCCCCGACTACCGCTTCTACGTCAGCGACATCCCCTGCGTTTCCGCACCATAGGGCGAACGCTTCCTCGGACGCAGCATGGAACAAATCGAAATGGTCTCGCTGGGATAAGGCATATCCCGCATACCAAAACGAGAGGTCGTCTGAAAACTCGAAACACGGGTTTTCAGACGACCTTTCTTCCGTTTCCTGTCCGGGATTAGAAACTGTAATTCACCCGTGCCGTATAAGTGCGCGGCGCGCCGGGCATGGCGTCGGAACGCCAGTATTTTTTTGATTGAACAGATTGCCGACGGCGAAAGTGAGGTTCAGGTTTTTGCGGTTCCAGCCGAGCATGGCGTCGGTGCGGACGAAGCCGGGAAGCGTGGTGACTTCTTTGTTTCTTGAATCGTAGCCGTAGCGTTTGCCCGTACCGGTTACGCCGATTTCGCCGTAGAGGTTTTCGGTCGGCGTGTAACGGAAGAACAGGTTGCCGGTAACGTTGCTGGTGTTGTCCAAATGGATGCCCACTCGGTCGGGATTTTCTTTGTCTTCAACGACTTTCGCCTGCATCACGCCCAACGAGCCGCGCAGATAGAGTTTTTTGGGGATGATTTGTCCGATGGCGGACAACTCCACGCCGCGCGAACGGTGTTTGCCGCCGACAGCCCAAGTGTAGGGATCATTTTGCGCGTCGGGACGGTAGCGGATATTGAAGCGTTCGATTTGGTAGGCGGACAATGTGGTGCTGAGGCGGTCGTCCAGCCAACTGCTTTTGACACCGGTTTCGTATTGGCGGGTGTATTCGGGATCGGCGTTGAACACGGCGGAAGACGAAGTGTCGATGCTCAAATAGCCGTCGCGTCCGCCATAAGGTGCGAAGCCTTTGTTATACGAGGCGTAGAGCGTGTGGGCAGGCGTTACGTTCCACACTGCGCCGATGTTGGGGCTGAACGAATGGCCGCTGTATTGACGGCTGCTGCCGGTGAGTTTGTTTTCGGAATTAAAGGTGTATTTGTCGTAACGGCCGCCGAGGACGAATTTCAAATCGGGCGTGGCGGAGAAGATGTTTTGCACGAAAATACCGTAGGAGTCGGCTTTGTGGCGGTTTTGGGTGAGGACGGGTTGCAGCCTGCCCGAAGCCGGCCAGCTTGCGCGGTCGTAGGGGGTTGATGGAGGCTGTAAAGGCGCGGCTGAAACCCAATGTCGGGTTGCGGTGTTCGCGGCTGTAATCCAAGCCTACGGTCAGGTGGTTTTCAAAACGGCCGATGTGGTAGTCGCCGTTGAGCGTGAAGTTGGACGACAGGGGTTTTGTTGTCGGTCTGCTGCCAGGCGTAGTTGCGCTTGATTAGGCTGCCGTTTTCGCTGCCTGCATAGAAATGGTCGAAATCCTGCGCCGCCGTGCGGTGGGCGAGCTGCCATTGGGCGCGCCATTTGTCGTTGAAGGCGTATTCGAGGTCGGAACGCCAAACTTGCAGCTTGTCTTTGACAAAATCGTTCGGGTGGGCGAAACCCATGCGGTAAGGCAGTCCGAAGCGGTCGTACACGGACTTGGTCGGGCTGCGGTCGGGCGTGCGCTCCACATTGTCGTAGGTGTATTGCCCCGTCCATTTCAAGCCGTTGTCGAGTTTGACGGTAATACTGGGCGAAACCATGACGTTTTTGCTGTCTATGCCGCTGCGGAACGAATTGGCGCGCCCGACTTCACCGGTGAGGCGGATGGCGACGTTTTTGTTCAGCACTTCGTTGATGTCCATATTCAGGCTGCGGTTTGCCCACGAGCCGTAAACCGCACCGATGTTGCGGCTTTGTTTGAAAGTTGGCGTATTTGCTGACCATATTGATGACGCCGCCGCCGTTGGTGCGTCCGTAAAGGACGGAAGACGGGCCTTTCAGGATTTCCACGCGCTCAATGTTGGCGGTGCTGCGGCGGACCTGCCCGCTTTCGCGCACGCCGTCGCGGTAAATATCGGATGCGTCGGCCTGGAAGCCGCGCAGGAAAATACTTTCGCCACGCATATCGTAGGCAGCGTCAATACCGGCGTTGCCTTCGAGGATGGAACTCAAATCGTTCGTGCCGTAGTTTTTGTTTTTCTGGATGTTGAGCGTATCGACGGTTTGCGGCGTTTCTTTGATGAGCTGGCCGTTGCGGGTAACGGCGGCTTCGTCGTAGTTGATGTAGCCTTTGAGTACGCTGGTGTCGGACTGTCCGACCACGGTAACGGTGGGCAGGGTGGCAGTGTAATGTTCGCTATCGGTGGTATCGGCGGCATACAGCGGGAAGGCGGAGGCAATCAGGGCGGGAAGCAGGGAAAGGCGGGCAGAATATTGCATGTTCAACTCGGAAGGTGAAGGGATGCGGCATTATAGGAAATATTTTTGTTTAATCGAAATAATTGATAATAATTATCTTTATTTATGACAAATCGTGTTTATATTTTGCAACGAAGCAGCCATAAAACGAAAGGTCGTCTGAAA
>BNJV01001885.1_pt1 | contig 98063 bp, 149 predicted proteins | sample 8540591 | NCBI WGS metagenome assembly BNJV01 (sample SAMD00202457, study PRJDB9452) | human saliva metagenome | host: Homo sapiens | reverse complement strand
TATGCTATACTATGAAGATATAAAAAAACACTTAGGAGGTTATGATGGACGTTGCTTTTCCACATTTAGGGATTTATATAAAAACATTTGGTAAATCATATTGATGTATTCGGGTTCAGTATTGCTTTTTATGGAATAATAATAGGGCTTGGAATGCTTGCAGGTATCAATATTGCCTGTGCAGATGCAAAAAGAAGAGGACAAAATCCTGATATATATTTGGATTTTGCCATGTATGCGATAGTTTTTTCAATAATAGGTGCAAGAATTTACTATGTAGTATTTGAGTGGGATATGTATAAAAATGACCTGCTTCAAATATTAAATCTTCGTGGTGGAGGACTTGCCATATACGGTGGCGTAATAGCTGCTGTAATTACACTTACAGTATACTGCAAAGTAAAAAAACAGTCGTTTTTCTCAATGGCTGATACTGGAGTACTGGGACTTATACTCGGACAGGCGATAGGAAGATGGGGGAATTTCTTTAATGCCGAGGCATTTGGAGGATATACAGACTCACTTTTTGCACTAAGATATAAGCTTGATATAGTAGGTGCCGGAATGTTAAATGATGATGTATTAAACCATGTAACAGAGATTGACGGAATAAAGTATATTCAGGTTCATCCTACTTTCCTGTATGAGAGCTGTTGGAACTTGATGGTACTTGCTTTTATGTTGTGGTACAGAAAGAGAAAGAAATTTGACGGAGAGGTATTCTTTATCTATCTTGGAGGATACGGTCTTGGAAGAATGGTAATAGAAAGTCTTAGAACAGACAGCCTGCTTTTGCCAAACACTAATATCGCCGTATCACAATTATTGGCAGGTCTTTGTTTTGTGGTTTCTATAGTGTGTATAACAGTTGGAAGAAAGAGAGTAAAGAATGCGACTAAATAAATTTCTGGCAAGTATAGGTGTCTGTTCCAGAAGAGAAGCGGACAAAGCTATAGAAGCCGGCAGAGTTATGATAAACGGACAGGTGGTAGAGCTTGGAGCTACAGTGGGTGATGAGGACCTTGTAAGCTTTGACGGCAGATATATAGGTATGGGCAAGGATGTAGAGAAGATAAAGCCTATAATAATAGCTTTTAATAAGCCTGAAGGCTTGGTATGTACCACATCCGATAATGACGGTGCAATGAATGTAGTGGACTATATCGGAATGAAGGAGAGAATATATCCTGTTGGAAGACTTGATAAGGATTCAAGCGGATTGTTGCTTTTGACAAATCAGGGTAGTCTTACAAATTCTCTTTTAAGAGCTGCAAACTATCATGAAAAAAAGAATATATAGTAAAAGTGAAATAAGGATATAGATGATGCCTTTATAAATAAAATGGCAAACGGTATATATCTGTATGAGTTAAAGACTAAGACAAGAAAATGCAAAGTTAAGCTTAATAAAAATACTTTCAGCATTGTTTTGACTCAAGGGTTAAACAGACAGATAAGACGAATGTGTCTTGCCTGTGGTATGAAAGGTTCAAAAAGCTGAACAGAGTAAGAATAGTAAATATAAAGCTTGACGGACTTGCCCTAGGTGATTACAGAAACCTAAGTGATGAGGAAGTAAAGAAATTATACAAGGAACTTGGGATAAGGGAAAATGGATAAGAAAAAGAGAATTAAGGAACTGGTTGAAATACTTAATAAGGCTGCAAAAAGCTACTATGTGGATGCAGTTGAGATAATGCCAAATATAGAATATGACAAACTCTATGATGAGCTTTTAGAATTGGAAAAAGAAACGAATGTGGTTTTATCTAATTCACCTACTCAGAATGTAGGCTATGAAATAGCAGGTGAACTTCCAAAGAAAGCCCATGAAAGCCCTATGCTTTCACTGGATAAGACTAAAAGTGTGGAAGATCTTAGAGAGTGGCTTGGGTGATAATAAGGCATTACTTTCATGGAAGATGGACGGACTTACTATAGTATTGACCTACAGAGACGGTGAACTGGCGGAAGCCGTTACAAGAGGTAACGGAATTATAGGAGAGGTCATTACAAATAATGCCAAAAATTTCCAAAATATACCTCTAAAGATAGAGTTTAAGGGTGAATTGATACTTAGAGGTGAGGCAATTATAAAATATTCCGACTTTAGGAAAATTAATGATGCTATAGAAGATGCAGCTGCCAAGTATAAGAATCCGAGAAATCTTTGTTCAGGTTCAGTAAGACAGCTTAATCCTGCCGTTACAAAGTCAAGGATGGTATATTGTAATATTTTCAATGTGGTAAAGGCTGACGGCATAGACTTTAAAAACTCAAAGGCAAAGCAGTTTGAATGGGTAAAAAATGAAGGCTTTGATGTAGTGGAATATAAATTCACAGACAGCAAAAGCATTGCAGATGATATAGCCGAGTTTGAGTCAAAGATAGAGAGCAACGATATTCCTTCAGACGGATTGGTGCTTTTACTTGATGATATCGCACTTGGAGAGAGACTTGGAAGTACTTCAAAATTCCCAAGAAATGCTATGGCATTTAAATGGAGTGATGAAAGACAGGTAACAAAACTTAAATATATAGAGTGGAGTCCGTCAAGAACAGGGACTTATAAACCCTGTGGCTGTATTTGAGCCTGTAGAACTTGAGGGAACTACCGTTTCAAGAGCAAGCCTTCACAATGTAAGTATATTTTGAAGATTTGATGCTTGGAGTCGGGTGATGAGATATCAGTATATAAGGCGAATATGATAATTCCGCAGGTATATGAGAATCTCACAAAATCAAATACTGAAAAAGTTCCGGATACCTGTCCGGCATGTGGAAGCCATGCAACTATAAAAGCAGGACAATGAGTCCAAGGTACTTTTATGTACAAATCCGGACTGTCAGATAAAGCATATAAAGCAGTATGCTCTTATGGCATCCAGAGATGCATTAAATATTGACGGACTTTCAGAGTCCACATTGGAGAAATTCCTCTCAAAGGGCTTTATAAAAAACTGACAGTGATATATTTAAGCTGGACAGATATAAAGATGAGATTGTAAATATGGAGGGCTTTGGAAAGAGAAGCTATGAGAAGCTTATGGCGGCACTTGAAGAGGCAAAACATACAAATGTGGCAAGATTTTTATATTCACTTGGAATAAACGGAATAGGAAGTGCCAATGCCAAGATGATTGCAAAGTATTTCGACAATGATATCGACAAAATCATTACTGCAGGAAAAGATGAGCTGCTTGAAATAGAGGGAATCGGTGAAGTGTTGGCAAATTCCATAGTTGAGTTCTTTAAGGATTCTAAGAATATAGAAAATGTAAAGAGCCTTAGAGAGATTCTCATATTTGAAGCGGAAGAGTCTGCCGGGAAGTGATTCATTTGCCGGAAAAGTTTTTGTAATCACAGGCTCACTTGAACATTTTACAAACAGAAATGAATTGAAAGAGCTTATAGAAAAGAATGGAGGAAAGGTATCGGGAAGTGTATCAAGCAAGACAAACTTCTTGATAAATAATGATACCGCATCAAATTCTTCTAAAAAAATAAAAAAAGGCTAAAGAGCTTGGAGTTGAGATAATCTCGGAAGAGAACTTTCTAAAACTTTTAGAAGGATAATATGTTTATTTGTAGACAGTTTTGTCTACCGGAAAAAGAGGTACTATGCCGATAAAAAAATACAAAAAGGACTACCTGCAAAAGCAATACTTGAATCTGAGAATATATTTGTAATGGACGAGGAGAGGGCTATGCTCAGGATATTCAGTCCATTGCAGATATTTGATACTTAAATCTGATGCCTATAAAAGGAGGATACCGAGACACAGATTCTCAGAGCATTGTCAAACACTCCTTTGCAGGTGGATTGTTCATTTTTAATGATGAAAAGTCATCATTCAAAGAATACAAGTCAGAGTCATCTGAATAAATTTTATACATTTTTTTGAAGATATAAAGAATGATAAATATGACGGTATGATAATTACAGGTGCTCCTGTGGAACTTATGGATTACGACAAGGTGAATTATTGGAGTGAGCTTTGTGAAATAATGGAATGGTCAAAGACTCATGTAACATCCACTCTACATATTTGCTGGGCGGCACAGGCAGGGCTTTATTATCATTTCGGAATACCCAAATATGAGAGAAAAGAAAAGCTGGCAGGAGTGTTTGTTCATGAGATTTTAAAGAAAAAAGTTCCTTTGGTCAGAAGTATGGATGATTTTGTAAACTGTCCACATTCAAGAAATACGGAAGTTAAATTGGAAGATGTATTAAAACATCCTGAGCTTCAGGTTTTGGCCAAGTCTGACGAAGCCGGAGTACTCCTTGTGCTTAATGAGTATGGCAGCGGATCTCAAGTTTTTATACAGGGACATCCCGAGTATGACAGAATGACTCTCAGCAATGAGTATCACAGAGATGTGGCCAAGGGTTTGAATCCTTCATTGCCTAAGAACTATTTCAGTGACAATGATCCTTTTTCAAGACCTGTATTAAGCTGGAGAAATTTTTTTCCAATACATTATACGGAAACTGGCTGAATTTCTACGTATATCAGAACACACCGTATGAGCTTTCCAACAATTTTGATTGGGTAATTTAAATCCCGAAAGGTGTCAAAATATTTTTTGAATACAAGATTATTTTTGAGTAAATAAGTTCAAAAAATATGGATTTTATGATAGAATTGAGCTATATAATTTAAAGGAGTATGTTTATGAGCGGAAAATATGTTGCCTATGTGGGATCTTATTCATATACAGGAAAAGCAAAGGGAATTACAATATATGATGTGGATACAAAGAAGGGCTGTTTTGTCAAAAAAGATGAAGTGGATGTAGACAACTCTTCCTATGTCATCAAATCAAGAGACCAGAAGACATTGTATTCAATTGCCGATGAAGGAATCGTTTCATTCAGAATTCTGCCTGACGGAGGTCTTGAAAGATTAAACTCTGTAAAGATAAACGGAATGAGAGGTTGTCATCTTTCAACAGATGTAAATGATAAATTTATATTTGTATCCGGATATCATGACGGGAAAAATTACGGTTTTGAAGCTTCACAAGGATGGAAGTGTGGGAAAGATAGTGGATGAAGTTTATCACAAAGGACTCGGTTCCATAGCGGAGAGAAATTTCAGACCTCATGTAAGCTGTACAAGAACAACTCCTGACGGACATTTTGTTATGGCTGCCGACCTTGGAATAGATCAGGTGAAAATATATCATTTTGACAATAAAGATGAGAGACTCTCCCTTGTTGATATGATTCCATGCGATATAAATTCCGCACCGAGATTTTTTGAATTTTCAAGGGACGGAAAATTTCTATACCTGATGTATGAGATGAAAAATGTGGTGGATGTATTTACTTATGAAGCTAAGCCGGGTTGCAGGATGCCTCAGATTGAGAAGATTCAAACAGTTCCTACAACAGGAAGCAATAAGCTGTCGGAACTTACAGCCGCAACCACATTGACACTTAATGCCGATGAGAAATTCCTGTTTACAACAAATGCAGGTGACAATTCGGTATGTCTGTATGAGAGAGATGCCGAGACAGGACTTTTAAAAGAGAAGATGTGTCTTCCAATAAGCGGTGAGTATCCGAAGGATGTGGCAATTTTCCCTGATAATCATCATATTGCATCCATAAATCATGAGAGCGGAAGTATTACATTCTTTAAGATAGATTATTCAACAGGTCTGATTGTGATGTGCTCAAATATAATAAGAGTTAATCAGCCTAATTGCTGTGTCATAGTGGAGGTATAATGGCAGGTTCAAGTTTTGGAAAAAGCTTTGTAGTTACAACTTTTGGAGAGTCACATGGAGTAGCTTTGGGTGCTATAGTGGACGGTGTGCCGGCAGGTATAGAATTAAGTGAAGAGGATATCCAAAAGTTTCTGGACAGAAGAAAACCGGGACAGAGTACTGTTACCACATCCAGAAATGAAAACGACAAATGTCGTATTTATTCCGGAGTGTTTGGCGGTAAAACAACAGGTACACCTATTATGGTGATGCTTGAAAATCAGTCTCAAAGGTCACAGGACTACGATGAACTGGCTATTACTTACAGACCGGGACATGCAGACTTTTCATTTGATTCAAAGTACGGTTTCAGAGATTACCGTGGTGGAGGAAGAAGCTCGGGCAGAGAAACAATAGGCAGAGTAATAGGAGGTGCCATAGCCATAAAGGCACTTGAAATGCTGGGTATCAAGGTACAGGCATTTACTCAAAGCATCGGAAATGTATATGCCGAAAAGTTTAATCTTGAAGAGTGCAGTGAAAATGATGTATATATGCCGGATAATGAAGCTGCCGGTCAGGCAATAGAGCTTATAAAAAGAGCCAAGGAAGAGAAAGATTCTTTGGGCGGTATCATAGGATGTATAGCTACAGGTGTAATGCCGGGACTTGGAGAACCTGTATTTGATAAGCTTGATGCAAGACTTTCTGCAGCTGTCATGAGTATCGGTGCTATAAAAGGAGTGGAGTTTGGTGCAGGTTTTCATGTAAGCACTATGAAAGGCTCGCAAAATAATGACCCTTTCTTTGTAGATGAGGATGATACCGGACTTCATATCAGAAAAAAGACAAATATGTCAGGCGGTATACTTGGGGGAATCAGTGACGGTTCACCTATAATTATCAATGCGGCGGTAAAGCCTACACCGTCTATTGCAAGAGAGCAGGAAACTGTGAATGCGATAAATGAAGAGGTGGAACTTGAGATAAAGGGTAGACATGACCCAGTTATAGTTCCAAGAGCTGTAGTGGTGGTAGAGAGCATGGTTGCAATTACCTTGTTTGATATGGTACTTGAGAATATGAAATCCAAAATGGATAATGTTTTGAAAGGTTTACAAAAGATTAAAATATAAATATAAGTATAGGGGCTTTTAATTCACGATGGATTTGTGGATTTAAAAGCCTTGTTTTTAAGGAGATACTATGAAGTGGTATGACAGTGCGGTGTTTTTATCATATTTATCCTATCGGAATGACAGGAGCACCGAAAACAAATTCGTTTGAAATAAATGAGCATAGATTAAATAAGCTTTTGCCTTGGATAGGTCATATAAAAAAAGCTTGGATGCAATGCGATATATATCGGGCCGCTATTTGAGTCTGTGGGCCATGGTTATGAGACTGTAGACTATAAAAAGCTTGATTCAAGACTTGGGGACAATGAGGACTTAAAGGCCTTTATAAATACATGTCATGAAAATGATATAAAAGTTATAGTTGACGGTGTATTCAATCATGTAGGCAGAGAATTCTTTGCATTTAAGGATGTAAAAGAGAAAAAGAGAAAAACAGTGCATACAAGGAATGGTTTAAAAATCTGCATTTTGATTGGAATAATGATTATAATGACGGATTATATTATGACAGCTGGGACGGGCACGGTACTCTTGTAAATCTCAATCATCAAAATCCGGCAGTAAGAGAGTATATGCTGGATGTGGCAAGATTTTGGATAAGAGAGTTTGATATAGACGGAATAAGGCTTGATGCGGCTGATGTACTTGACTTTACCTTTATGAGTGAGCTTAGGTCTGTGACGGATTCTTGCAAGCAGGATTTTTGGCTTATGGGTGAAGTGATTCACGGAGATTACACCAGATGGGTAAATGAAAATATGCTTCAGTCGGTAACCAATTATTGGTTGCACAAGGCTCTTTATTCAGGACACAATGATCACAACTACTTTGAGATAGCACATACCGTAAAGCGTTGTACAGATATGGGAATGCATATCGCCAATGCTTTTTATAACTTTGTTGACAATCATGATGTGGCAAGAATTTATACAAAGCTGAATAATAAGAATCATTTTGCACCTGTACATGTGCTTTTATATACATTACCCGGAAAGCCTTCAATATACTACGGCTCGGAGTTTGCTATTGAGGGCGAGAAGAAACCTTATGCAGATGAAATACTTAGACCTGAGTTAAATTTTGAGGATTATAAGACTGCCTTAGAATCAAATGAAAATACCAAACTGATTGCAGCCTTGGGAAATATGAGAATTTCAAATCCATGGGTTGGAGAGGCAGGCTATAGAGAGCTTTTGCTTACAAACAGACAGTATGCATTTTTAAGAGAATATGGAGATAAAAGACTTGTTGCCATAGTAAATAATGATGACAATAATGCAGATGTTAATTTAAATATCAGCGGTGAATTTACAGAAATCTTTTCGGGAGAAAAAAGGAATTTCGACGGAAATATGCATGTGAATATCCCCGGAAATTCCGGACAGGTATGGATAGGGTAAAACCTATCCTATTTCTTTAATTTTAAGATAATCAACTACTATCAATCCGATATCCAAAACAGACAAAAGAGAAAGTATTATCTGTGTTGTAATATATGCCTGCATAAATGCCGAATCACTGTAGTTGTTATTTTCATAATTATAAAAGGAATATACGTGGTGCAATTTTATCCGCATTAAATATCAATATCAACAGTACAAGCAGTATTGCAACCTTGTAAGCTATATAGGTTATGCTGTTATCATCGTTTCTATTCATAAGTAACCTCCTGAAGTATGTGGTTAAGTAGGTATTACTAACATAAATATATATTATTTGAAGTTAAAGTTCAATAGTACAATATTTTATAGCCAGAAAAAGAAAGATTACAAAACATAAAAAGCTATCTAACAACTGTATTATAGAGATTGATAACTGTTCGCCTATTGAAATACTTAAGCTTCAGAAAAATCTTATGGTTATTGCTGACGGAGAAGGTATTGTATTTGTTAACGGAAAAGGTCAAGAGAAAGCCAAAACTTCAACAACTCTATGAAGAGCTTGAACATTGTGGACAGCGATTAATGAACTATAAAGAATGCTTTTGAGATTATGGGGAAAGATAGAAACAGCTACTCAAAAACTGATTTGGAAGCAACCTTTATGCGAATGAAGGAAGATCATATGTTGAACGGACAGCTAAAGCCGGCATACAATGTACAGATAGCAGTAGAGAATTATTTTATTGTGCATGGTTATGTAAGTAATGATCTTATAGACTATAACACACTGATTCCTGTCCTTGAAAAGTATAAGAAAGCATTTGGAGAAGTGCTTGAAGAAGTTACGGTAGATAGTGGCTATTGTAGTGAGAAAAACCTCTTATATCTGAAAGAAAATCAAATAGACAGTTATATAAAACTACAGGATCACGAAAAACGAAAAACAAGAGCATACAGTAAAGATATAGGCAAATACTACAACATGAAGACAACGGTATTTGAGGATGAGCAAGTCTATATCTGTCATGACGGCCGTGAACTGAGACATATCAACACAGAAAATAAAGAACAGAACGGTTATACACAAACATATGAAGTATATGGATGTTCAGACTGTAGTGGATGTGAACATAAGTCTAAATGATTATACAAGTATAATCCTGATAAAGATATTGATAAGAATAAAGTAATGAAGATCAATGAAGTATGGGAAGAACTCCGAGAGAAGTCACATGCTAACATACAGAGTGAAAAAGGTATTCTGAAACGACAGACACGCTCTATTCAAACAGAAGGTCATTTTTGGGGATATTAAAGAGAATGAAGATTTCCGACGCTTTAACTATCGTACTTCAGATAAGGTTTATAAAGAATTTATGCTTTTTGCAATAGGAAGAAATATAAATATAATCGTTTTCTCTATGCCAAACTAAAGAAATTTGAAGGAAGACTACAGGAGAAAACAGCATAGTAAAAATGCAAAAGCAAAATTTCATCCAAGGGGTTTTATGTCCCAAAAATAGACAGCATCATAGAAAAACAAAATATCCTGACAAAGTCACAAAGCCAAAAAGCCTTGTATTTGTCAGGATATTTCTATTTCGTTCTGCGGGAAGTAAAATTACTTATTTCCCGACAATCCCTTTTTATCTGTCAAAGGTAAGATTATATAATAAAAACACTAATAAAATAAAGAGCCTGCACTAATTTGCAAGCTCATATCAGAGTATATCCTATTTAAGATTTATCTTCAGCTTCCCAATCATAGTCATCTTCAAGGAAGCCTTCAATAATCCTGTCATTATGACTACTGTCAGCCTTTTGTTTCAAGCAATACCCAGTTTAAATCATTTTCTCCGCTCTTGGGTCTCTTCGTCAAGAAAAAGAATAAAACTTTGATATTACAGCCTTTGTATAGATTTGTAAAAATCTCTCGGCCTCTTCTATCAGTAAAAGCAGGCATTGAATTTGCCAAGAAGCTCTTTATCATCCTCATAAAAGTCATCAGCCAGCTCCAGATTGCCTTCAATATCTCTTACAATCTTTTGCATTTCCTTAAATACGGACATTCTGGCAAATTGCGGTATATTCTCTGTCACCTCACTGTATGTGGCAGGTATATTCTTTCTAAAGCCCGCCTTATCTATCTTTATAACAAGGTCAAGTATTGCCTTTTGCTTTTCAGCATTCAAATTAGTGACACCCTGATAAATAAAAACTCCTTAGCATTATCAACTAAATTCGAGTCTTCAATAATCTTTTTAATTGTTCAAATGTATCCACGAGTCCCTCCTAATAAAATTTAAATTCAGTTGTAGTATCTTTAAAGCTTTTTATAACAAATATAGCCATCAAGATTATTCTTATCAATAATTTCAAATTGACTATTATCAATAGTTAGTACATCATCAGCAATTGTACCATCCATTATAATAAAAAGAATCATTATATTCTGCTATTATTACCTTGTATGTGATACTATTTCCTTTTGATTCTACTTCTATTACCCTCACATTTATTACCACATGCTGCTATTTCAGCCATTACATTATTTAGATTGAATAACAAAACATACTAACAAAATAATAAATAAAATTTTGCAAATAAACTTAAACCTAAAACATATCCTTTTAGAATTATAGATATACTAGTAGTCTTTTTGTTGCTTTTTATCATAATTCCATATTATTAGTATAAGCATTAAGGAAATAGGTAAAAATTTAAGTTGATATTTCCTTTTATACAAACAACTATCAATATTATGGTTATTACAATAAATTCAGCTATACTAACTCGTTCTATATTTAATTTTACATATAGAGACTACAATAATAATATCCATTACAAACATTATTATAGTTAAAATATTTGTTGGTTTATCTATTGTATATGCAAAAGTGCAAATAAACCTACGCATGAAAATATTGTAGATAAACTACTTATTATAACTATATTTTCCTCAATAATTTTATACTTTAGATTTTTAAATGAGGTAAAAATAATTAAAAATACAAACAGTATAAATTATTGAGCTTTACATTTTCACTATTACTATAAAAAGTATTTTATAGGAATGTTATAATATGAGCTTTTTGAATACGCTACAATATACGAATATATTTGTATTAATGCACTGGCAAAAAGCTACAATACCAAAATAATTTAAAAAGGTCTGATATTGTTCTAAGCTTGGTCGTTATTATCTGCATTATCAGTAGGCTGATTAAAATTATTATCAGCATTTGAATTGTTTGAGTTGTCTTCATTAATTAAATTTTCATTAGATAAATTATTTTCCATTTCCATACTCCTTCTTTTATATATCTGTTATTGGAACAATTCCGAATGACTTCCCACCCTATTTAACATCAGTATAAGTATATCTTCACGAATTTCATATATAAGTAACCAATCCGGTTCTATATGACATTCTCCGGTATCTTTATAATTACCTGTAAGCTCGTGATCTCTATACTTTGCCGGCAATTGGTTTCGTCACAAAATCTCAATTATCTCAAACAGTTTATCGATATTCTTATTTTGCTTTTTGCAAGTTTCAAATCTCTTTTTAAGCTGAGTAGTAAATTTTATAGTGTACTTCATACATCCAAAAGCATCTCTAAGTTCTTTAATGCTGTTATATCCTTTGACAGAATCGTCATTAAAGAGCTTGCGTCCTTCTTCAATAGCAGCCTTTGTATTATTGTTAGGTGTGTCAAGCTTCAGCTCAAACGGGATGCCGTTTTCTCTGACTGCCGTTCTCAAAAACATATTTATAGCTGTTGTCATATTGAGACCAAGTTGGTTGGAAAAATTTCTTCAGCCTGATCCTTTATATTTTTATCTGTTCTTATATTTAGATTTGTAGTCATACATCTACCTCCAATATCTAAAATATAGTTTAAAATTCGTGCAATGTCAATACATTGTAATAATAATAAACAGTTTATATAAGCCATATTTATAAGCATATATTTTATATTGAAAACAGAATAAAAAAACTTGATAGATACAATTGAAATGTTTATACTGTTAGCGATTAATTTTGAGTTTTGTATTTATAGAAAGGTGATATATATTATATGAAGAAAAATAATAATTGCGATTGCAATAATAATCGTACTTGTTGCAATCGGATGGTATTGCAGATTTATTTTGGGGGCTTGCATCACAGATAGCTGCACCTGAATGTATCCACACTTGATAAAGAGATATCATGGGAGAAGGAGCATGGACTTTGGGGAAATTATGACTCATATGAAAAAGAGGAGTATACAGTAAAAGGATATAAAGACTATGAGTTGCATGTAACTTTGGTAAAAATCCTGTTGAGACCGATAAATATGTAATTATAAGCCACGGTTTTAAGTCAAAACAGATATGGTGCCGTAAAAATATGTGGATACTTATATGGACTTGGGATTTAATTGTATTATTTATGATTTAAGGGATCATGGCGAGAATGCAAAAACAGCAGTGAGCCTTGGACAGTTTGAGTCTGAAGATCTTGAAAAGCTTATTGAGGACAGCTATAGCAGATATGGAAATATTAAGCTAGGCTTCACGGTGAGTCTATGGGTTCCGCAACTTCTCTGACGGTACTTGCTAAAAAAAGCCGAAAGGTGGATTTTTGTGGTGGCGGACTGCGGATTTTCAAATCTTTATGATTTGATTTATAAAGCTTATGATCTTGCTAAGACTCCCTTTGTATTGCCGAGTGTAAATACCGCCATGAAGCTAAGATACGGATATGATATGAAAAAGACTTCACCAAAGGATGCATCTTGTGGGGAAATGAAGTACCTATATGCTTTATACACGGTGAGGCGGATACCTTTTATTTTGCCTGAGAATTGCAGGTAAATAAGGCCGCTACATCAGGGTATTCAGAGCTTCATTTGGTACCTGATGCCGCACATGCAAGATCCAGAGAAGTTTTGAGGAGGCTGAGTACAGAAGCATAATAAGTAATTTTTAAACAATATAGATTTTAATTAAATAGTTATTGATATTATAAAAAATATCCTGACAAGCAAAAAGGCATTGGCACTGTGACTTGTCAGGATATAAACTCTAGTAATGGAAATTTACATTATTACGCTTTTAGTATATCTGTAATCAAATCAAATTTATCTTTTTGTAAATCAATAATTCTTTAAAATATTAGTCGGCTATAATGCTGTCGTATATATTTACAAAGAAAAATGGAAACAAACTATCTTCTTTAAAGTTCATGATTTTTCTCAAATCAAGCATACTTGTAGTCCCTTTTTAATCTAATCAAAGATGGTTTTTATCTCTATTAGCCTAAAAGCCCAAATCAAATGCCAGATTTATAGTATCAATTTCATTATTTAAGCAATCAAGTTCTATTTCCTTTTTCTTCATATAAAAAATAGTTTCAATACCTCAATAGGTAAATTTTTTATCTTGCAGGTCATCAATTAGCAAGAAATTAACTGTTTTTCAGCGGTACTATTTGATAAATCATTATTCATATATACACATATCTTTCTTACGATAGCAAATTAGTGAAATTCTACATTATGACGATTCAAGATATCTACAGTCAAATCGAAACTTTTTCTTTTTTTATAAACATAATTTTCTGGCATAGTGTTCAATGAATATTTCGTCCTTTAATAAATAGGGAGAAAAACGGCAACAAATTTTTCTTCTTCATCTTCTTCTGTAGTTTGAACAAAAACTTTTTAGACTCATAATTTTATTTAAATCGAGCATATCTGTATTCCCACGAAGTCTGATTAAGAATTGCTGTATCTCAATTACTCTAAATCCCAAATCAATTTGCCAGATTTATAGCATCAATTTCATCATTCCAGCAATTCAGTTCTACTTCTATTTCTTCATCTAAAAACAGCTTCAATACCTCAATTAGCCAAGCGTTGTCCTGCCAGTCATCAAGCTCAAAAACTATAGTATTTTAGCAACAGTTTAATCTCCTCTATATAAAATAAATTATCTCTTATGAACTTCAATATATCATAGCAAGTATTAAAATACAATTTAAATAACATAAAGAAAAATGATAAGAGCTTATTTTTTTCAGTTTAATATAACTTTACAGATTTATTTATGCATAGTGCAATAAAAATTTATTGGGCAAGCTAGTAAAAATATAATAATGAATAAAAAAATAAAGTGCTTGACAGTTGCTTCAGATAATGTATAATATTCTTTGTTTAATAACACTAAACTTTTTACTTAGAAATAGTGTGCAACACAAAGAAAGGCTTTTTATGGAGATCGGTTCAAAACTAAAAAGACTCAGAGTGCTTGCGGGACTTACACAAGAAGAGCTTGCTGATAGAGCGGAATTGTCCAAAGGATTTATTTCGCAGCTGGAGAATGATCTGACTTCACCGTCTATAGCAACTCTTCTTGATATTTTGCAATGCCTCGGAGTGGAAATAAAGGACTTCTTTGATGAAGAAACCGAAACGCAGGTGGTTTTTACAGAAGAAGATTACTTTATTAAAGAGGATAAAGAACTTAATAATACCATCGAATGGATAATACCGAATGCACAAAAAAATATGATGGAGCCTATACTTCAGACTATTGAACCGGGAGGTATGACATATCCTGACAATCCACATGACGGAGAGGAGTTCGGATATATTCTTTCCGGAACTGTGGAGATACATAGGGGAAATGATGTGTATTTGGCAAAAAAAGGAGAGGCTTTTTATTTTACATCCGATAAAAAGCATTATATCAGCTCAAAGCGAGGTGCAAGACTTATTTGGGTCAGCACACCGCCTAATTTTTAAAAAAATTGGAGGAAGTATGTCAACATCCCTTATTGATTTGGAGCATATCTCAAAGAGTTTTGACGGAGAGATTGTTTTAGATGATTTAAATTTATCAATTAAAGAAAACTCATTTGTAACTTTACTCGGTCCTTCGGGATGCGGTAAGACTACCACCCTTAGAATAATAGGTGGATTTGCACAGGCGGATACCGGAAGAGTAATTTTTGACGGTAAGGATATATCAAATCTGCCGCCGAATAAAAGAAATTTAAATACGGTATTTCAAAAGTATGCATTATTTCCTCATATGAACATTGCGGAAAATATAGCTTTCGGTTTGAAGATAAAGAATAAATCAAAGGCATATATTGATGACAAGATAAAATATGCGCTTAAGCTGGTAAACCTTTCCGGATATGAAAACAGAAATATAAACCTGCTCTCAGGCGGACAGCAGCAAAGAATTGCAATTGCAAGAGCTATAGTAAATGAGCCGAAGGTACTCTTACTTGATGAGCCGCTTGGAGCACTTGATCTTAAGCTGCGTCAGGATATGCAATATGAGCTTATCAGACTTAAAAATGAGCTGGGCATCACTTTCGTTTATGTTACACATGATCAGGAAGAAGCGCTTACAATGTCCGATACCATCGTGGTTATGAATCAGGGATATATACAGCAGATGGGTACTCCGGAGCAGATATATAATGAGCCTGAAAATGCCTTTGTAGCTGATTTTATAGGAGAATCAAATATAATCGGCGGAACCATGGTACAGGATAAGCTTGTAGATATATTCGGAGCAAAATTTGCCTGTGTGGATGTGGGATTTGGAACAAATAAGCCTGTAGACGTTGTAATAAGACCTGAGGATATTGACCTTGTAGAGCCTGAGAAGGGAACTTTGGTAGGTAGAGTTACTCATTTGATATTTAAGGGTGTGCATTATGAGATGGAAGTCACTACTCCAAACGGATATGAGTGGCTGGTACATTCTACAGATATGTTCCCGGTAGGCAAGGAAGTCGGCATCAGTGTGGATCCTTTTGATATACAGATAATGAACAAGCCTGAGTCTGAGGATGAGGAGGCTGTGGGTGTAAATGAATAAGGATTTAAGAAAAGTACTTGCATTCCCATACATTCTTTGGATGATAGGTTTTACAATAATACCTCTCTCACTTATTTTTATATATGGACTGACTGATAGGAGCGGAAGCTTTACACTGTCAAATGTGCTTTCAATATTTGCAAAAGACCATTTCAAGGCACTTTTATTGTCCATAATATTATCAATTGTAAGTACGGCTATTTGCCTTGTAATGGCATTTCCGCTGGCACTTACTTTGAAAAAGCAAAAAAGCTTAACAAGGGAAGCCTTATAGTATTTATATTTATTTTGCCTATGTGGATGAACTTCTTGCTTAGAACTCTTGCATGGCTTTCACTTTTGGAGAAAAACGGAATTATAAATACGATTTTAAATTTCTTGCATCTTCCGAGTTTAAATATTATCAATACGCCGGCAGCTATTATACTCGGTATGGTTTACAACTATCTGCCTTTTATGGTACTTCCTATATACAATGTACTTGAAAAGATAGATGACAATACAATAAATGCCGCAAGAGATCTCGGAGCAAATACAATGCAGACGCTTACAAGGGTAATAATACCTCTTAGCATTCCGGGTATTGTCAGCGGTATAACTATGGTATTTGTGCCGGCACTGACAACATTTGTTATCAGCAATATCCTTGGCGGAAGCAAGGTGCTTTTGATAGGAAATGTAATAGAGCAGGAGTTTACAAAGGGAAGCAATTGGAATCTCGGTTCCGGACTCTCACTGGTAATGATGATCTTTATACTTATCAGTATGGCATTTATTGCCAAGTATGATAAAGACGGGGAGGGCATGAGCGTTTGATCTATTCAAAGATAAGAAAAGTACTGGGAGATTTTTACCTGGTATTTATATTGATTTTTTTATATGCCCCTATAGCAACCCTTATGATACTAAGCTTTAATGCTTCAAAGTCAAGGAACAGGTGGGGTGGATTTACTTTTGACTGGTATGGTGAGCTTTTTAAAAGCGCCACAATAATGTCAGCCTTTAGAAACACATTGGTGATAGCATTTTTATCGGCACTTATTGCCACGCTGATAGGAACTGTAGCGGCAATAGGTATCAACAATATGAGAAAAGTACCTAAGACAGTGGTAATGGCGGTCAACAATATTCCTATGCTGAATGCGGATATTGTAACAGGTATCTCTTTGATGCTTGGATTTATAGCTTTTGGAATAAGCCTTGGATTTAAGACTATTCTTATAAGTCATATTACATTTAATATTCCATATGTCATACTTTCTGTAATGCCTAAGCTTAAGCAGACTGAGAGAGTTACATATGAGGCGGCACTGGATCTTGGAGCTACACCGATCATGGCATTTTTTAAGGTGGTATTTCCGGATATATTTCCGGGAGTAATATCAGGATTTTTGCTGGCATTTACAATGTCGCTGGATGATTTTATAATAACACATTTTACAAAGGGAGCAGGTATAAACACTATATCGACCTTGGTATATTCAGAGGTCAGAAGAGGTATAAAGCCCAGTCTGTATGCCCTTTCTACAATTATTTTTGCTACCGTTTTGATACTGCTTATAGTATCAAATATTGCACAGAATAAAATAAAGAAAAAATAAATAGAAGATAAGAGGAAATATGAAAAGAAAATTTGTAAGTATAATGACATTGATGAGTATGCTTTCCGTGGCTGTATTATCAGGATGCGGAAAAAGTGATGCAGGTGCCAAGGCAGGCAGTGCAGGCGAGCTTTATGTATATAACTGGGGTGAGTATATTGACGAGGGTGTTGTGGAGGAGTTTGAAAAAGAAACAGGTATCAAGGTCGTTTATGATATGTTTGAGACCAATGAGGAAATGTATCCGGTACTTGAGGCCGGTGGTGTGGTATATGATGTAGTATGCCCTTCAGATTATATGATCGAGAAGATGATACAAAATGATATGCTTGCGGAGATTGACTTTAACAATGTTCCGAATGTAAAGAATATCGACCCTAAATATATGGAGATGTCAAAGGCTTTCGACCCTGAGAACAAGTACTCGGTACCGTATACATGGGGAACTGTGGGTATACTTTATAACACTTCCATGGTAAAGGACGATATAACAAGCTGGGGAGACCTTTGGAATCCCAAGTATCAGGGAAATATCCTTATGCAGGACTCTGTAAGAGACGCTTTTATGGTGGGTGAGAAGCTGCTCGGATATTCTATGAACACTACCGACAAGTCGGAACTTGAAAAGGTAAAGGATAAACTTATAGAGCAAAAGCCTCTTGTTCAGGCTTATGTTGTGGATCAGGTTAGAGATAAGATGATCGGCGGTGAGGCTGCTATAGGAGTTATCTATTCAGGTGAGATGCTCTATGTTCAAAATGAGGTTGCAAAGGCCGGCGGAGACTTTGAACTTAAGTATGTGATACCTAAAGAGGGTACAAATGTATGGATTGATTCATGGGTAATTCCGAAGAATGCAAAAAATAAGGAAAATGCGGAGAAGTGGATAGACTTCTTAAACAGACCTGAGATTGCAAAGAAAAACTTTGAATATATTACATACCCTACACCTAACAAGGCTGCATATGATTTACTTGATAAGGATTTGCAGGACAATACGGCGCTCTTCCCGACAGATGATATGTTAAAGAACAGCGAAGTATTTAAGTATCTCGGAGATGAGGGCGACAGCCTTTACAATGACCTTTGGAAAGAAGTGAAAGGAAACTAGAAAAGTACTGCCGTGGACTTAGTCCATGGTATTTTTTATTGTGTTTACTTATGACCAAATTTGGTATATAATTTAGGCATAATTCGGAGGTGATATTATGCAGATTGTGCCTATGAGGGATTTGAAAGATACTGTGCAGATTGAGAAAAAATGTCAAAACGGCCCGGTTTTTGTGACTAAAAACGGTTACGGAAAGCTTGTAGTTATGAGTATGGAATACTATGAGTCTAAGATTGCTAAAATTGCAGAGGCTGATTTTATCAATGAAGGTATTGTGGATTTTGCAAATGAGAAAATAAATGATGGAAAAGAAGCAATGGAAAAAAATTGAAGGATAAATAGTTAAAATAATAGAAAATACTCCCACAGACTTAGTGTAGTCTGTGGGATGTTTTATAAATGTAAAGTTTTATTTGGTTTTAAACAAATCTTACCCTATCAGCGATATTTTCTTTTTCCTTAGGATCAGGTTCTGCAACAATTCCTCCAAAAGGCATTTGTGCGATTAACTTCCATGACTTAGGAACTTCAAACATTTCTTGCACAAGGTTGTCAATTACAGGATTATAGTGCTGTAAGTTTGCACCGATTCCAAGCTCTCTAAGACCTGTCCATATATTTATTTGCAGCATTCCGTTTGCTTGATTAGCCCAAACCGGAAAGTTATCTGCATATGTCGGGAACTTTTTGCAGTGCTCTCACAACTTCTTCATCATAAAAATAAAGTATTGTACCTGCTGCAGCCTTAAATCCGTCGATTTTTTCACGAGGGACCTTGCCATCAAAGGTATCAAATATTCTATCCCAAAGCTCATCCTGTTTCTTATCCATAACTACAAGTACACGAGCACTCTTCATATTAAAGGCATCAGGTATCAGTTTGGTGATCTCTTCAATGACCTTTTTGACTTCAGCATTTGATACCGGAAGTTTTTGTTTAGATTATAGTAAGTCCTTCTTTGTTTTAAATTATCTATAAGTTTCATAAAAATCTCCAATCTATAATAAATGTGATACTATATCCGATTATTATAGTATAATTTTTTGCTATTTAAAAGTATATGGATTTTTAATATATGAAGACTATGTTTTTGTTACCGGTTTGATATATAATATACTTAATATTATAAAAGAAAAATACTAAAAAAAGATTGTAAACGTTCATGAAAAATACTAAAAATAAATATAACAAAAATCGAGTAAAGCGAGTTTAAAAATTCACATCAATGTGAACCCCGAATGGTGATTAGAAAAATTTTTTTGTTTGAACTATGTAGTGTACTTTTCATATGGTAGTCAAAATACTTTCATCTCGTATCTATTTGTATCTGAGTTTTTGAGAGTAGTGTGCTTGTGTTCTTATAGTGATACCGGTATAGTTTTAAATTTTTTTGAGGTATCGAGATTGATTTTGTAAAAAATCATAATACAACAGAGTATAGGAAAATGTATTTGAAATTTGAATAAGAGGATAATGAAATGGATAAAACAGATGAAATGATGCTTTTAAATCATGAATCCCTTTGTAAAAAAAGATTTATATTATTAGGGGACAGAAAGTTATGCTTGACTTTGAATTAGCTGAAATATATGGATATGAAACAAAAAATTTCAACAGACAAGTCAAGAATAATATTGAGAAGTTTGAAGGCGAAGATTTTATGTTCAGGCTCACAGAAGAAGAATGGATGACTTGAGGTGCAAAATTTTCACCTCAAGTTGGGGTGGTACTAAAGATACCTTCCTTATGCCTTTACTGAGCAGGGAATCTATATGTTGATGACTGTACTAAAGGGTGATCTTGCAGTAAGGCAAAGTAGAGCTTTAATTCGTACTTTCAAGCAAATGAAAGACTATATCGTAGAAAACCAAGGATTGATTGGGAAAAGAGAGTTTTTGCAGCTTTCGATGCAGATTACAAGTAATGTCGTGGAAATGCAGGATTTAAGACGAGATTTAAGAGATGTGGAAGATCAGGTAGCAGAAGTGATGGACACCTTAAATAATGTTGTGCATAAATCCGAACTGTCCGACTTGATTCTCGACCTTAGCAATCCACAGCTCAAATACGGATTTTTGTGAGGAATATCCGTTTAGAAAGATAACATTCCAAAAATCCGGTGGAGAGTTTCATGACAGATACATTATTATCGACTGGAATACCGAACATCAGAGAATCTATCATTGTGGAGCATCTTCCAAAGATGCGGGACAAAGAATTACGAGCATAACGGAAGTGGTTGATCAGATGATCTACACTGATCTTATCAATAAGCTCTTGAAAAACCCGATGTTGAAGTTAAGATAGAAGTAAAAGCGGATTGGAAATTTGAAAAGCATTTTTTTAAAGTTCATTTATCTGAACATATAAAAGCTTATATTAGAAAATATGTAATTTAATTAGGAGGACTTTTGATGGAAAATTTGGAGAATAAAAAAATATACAGATTTAAAAAAATTTTTAGGATTCTTGGGATTGTTAGGTTTTTTTAGGATTTTTTTAGGATTTGTATTTGATAATGTAGTATTTTTTTCATTTTTTTTGTTTTTTTATGGTTTTTTCATATTTTTGTGAATGATACACAGAGTATTAAGAATAAAGATGACAAAAAGACATACTTTATACAGCGGTATTTTGGCCGTTATATTTACAGCCAATATAGTTATAACTAACAGTGGATATATCCATGATAAATACTCGGCTATGACTATTTTAATCAACGTAGCTTTTGCTATAGCCCTAATAGTGGATACTATTATTGGAAGAAGTTAAATGTAGTTGAAGTTGAGTTAGTGTTTATTGAGTTTGTGCTTATACAATAAAACACCGGCATGTCCGGTGTTTTATTGTTTTTAGCTCAGAGCCACATCAAGTGCCATCATCACTGTAAATCCGAAGGCAAATAATATAACTCCTATATTTGAATGTTCCCCTTCACTCATTTCAGGGATAAGTTCCTCTACTACAACATACATCATAGCTCCTGCCGCAAAGCTTAGAAGATATGGCATCACGGGGATAAAAATATTTGATGCAACAAGCATTATCAGGGCTGCTAAAGGTTCTACTGCACCTGAGAGTATACCGTAGAATAGTGCTTTCATTTTACTTTCTCCTTCTGCATGAAGGGGCATTGATATAATGGCACCCTCAGGGAAGTTTTGAATGGCGATACCCAGAGAGAGCGCAAGAGCGGCTCCTGCAGATATACCTATAGTTCCGTTTAAAAATCCCGCATAAACTATACCGACTGCCATTCCTTCGGGGATATTGTGAAGTGTAACGGCAAGTACCATCATAGTTGTTCTTGCAAGTTTGCTTTTTCTACCTTCAGCTTCATTTGCATACATATGTAAATGGGGAATTATATGGTCAAGACTCAGCAAGAATAAAGTCCCGAGCCAAAAGCCTATAAATGCCGGAAGAAAGCTGAGCCTGCCTGCACCGGACTCTTCCATCTGTTCAATAGCCGGTATGATAAGACTCCAGACTGATGCGGCCACCATAACACCTGCTGCAAAGCCTGTCAGTGCTCTTTGGACACTTCTGCTCAGTCCGTTTTTCATAAAAAGTACGCCGGCCGCACCTAATGATGTACCTATAAAAGGAATAAAAATTCCTTGTATTGCTTCATATAACATAAATACACCTCCTATATTAGATTTATATAAATTTGATTGTACACTATCAATATATATATATGATAACATTTATAAATACAAATGGCAATATATAAAACTTAAAGAATGTACTACTGTATAAATGTTTTATAATAACTTATCTCACTTGATATGTTAAATCCCAAGTCTGTGTATATTTTATAAGCAGGAGTATTTTCCAAAAAGCAGTTGCAAATGAATCTTTGTTTTTTTCCTGTATTCTTTAAAAAAATAAAAAGGATTGCTCTCATAGACATTTTTTCCAAGCCCTTTGTTTTGATACTCCTCATATATATTAAAACTGTGGAAATAAATATCACCAACATCAAAGTTAAAAGTATAAAAACTGAATGATCCTATTTCTTCGTCCTTATAATAAATATAAAAAATGTCATCATCTTCCTCATAAAATGTCGATATCGGATATCTCATTGCAGGAATATGTGGATAATTCAAGTTCCATCATAGTTTCCGTACATTCATATTTAAATGAAAGCTTTTTGCACATTCAAGTGCAGGTGAATAGTTTCTTTCGCATATAAAAAGAAAGCTCTGTACCGGCCTTTTAAATCATCATAAAGGTAGTCTAAAAACAGCTTTGAAATAACCTTTTTTTCTGTTATTTACATCTGTAAAAGCTATTATCTCATAAATATTATTATCTATTTCAAATAAAGCCGAAACAGACATAAGATTTTCGCTTTCATAACAGAGATAATATATACATCTCTCATCACTGAAATCAAAATAAAGCGGAAGATGATGCTCCTTATCCTGGGCTTCAACTATGGAATTTATTTGATTTATCATATCTTTCTGATAAATCTCGTTTTTTTATTATATTCATGGCAATCTCCAGCCTCGCATTTATTGAAATAATACGGGTATATGTGTTATACTTTTAAAAAACATAATTATGCCCAAAGGGCTCTTAGGAGAAAATATGATTGCAAAACTTATTGAAAAAAATCAAGCAAACAAATGCCCCTATATGTGTAGGTTTAGATCCGCTTATTTCGCATATACCGGATTATATACTAGATGAGAAGATAAAGAAATACGGAAAAACTACAAAGGCTATAGGAGAAGCTTTCTTTGAGTTCAACAAAGAGATAATTGACAAGACCTATGATCTTATTCCTTCAGTAAAACCTCAGATAGCTATGTATGAGGAGTTCGGTATAGAGGGAATGATTGCTTACCAAAAAACAGTCGAGTATGCCAAGGAAAAGGGTTTACTTGTTATCGGTGATGCAAAAAGAGGAGATATAGGTTCAACTTCACTTGCTTATGCAAAGGCACATATCGGAGTAAGTGATGTATTGGGCGAAAAAATAGTAGGATTTGATACGGATTTTGTAACTGTAAATCCATATCTCGGTACAGACGGTGTGAAGCCTTTTATAGATGTATGTAACAGTGAGAATAAGGGTATATTTGTACTTGTAAAGACTTCAAATCCTTCAAGCGGTGAATTCCAGGATCAGCTTATAGACGGAACACCTCTTTATGAACTTGTAGCAAAGAAGACCTGTGAATGGGGTGCTATGAGCATGGACGGAGATTATTCAAATGTAGGCGCCGTAGTGGGTGCTACATATCCTAAGATGAGTGCAATACTTAGAGAAAAGATGCCGAACACTTTCTTCCTTGTTCCGGGATACGGTGCACAGGGTGGAACAGCCGAGGATTTAAAGCCATGCTTTAATAAAGACGGACTTGGTGCGGTAGTAAACTCTTCAAGAGGAATCATAGCCGCATATAAGCAGGAAAAATATTCTTCACTTGAGTTTGGTGATGCGGCAAGAGCGGCTGTAAAGGATATGATAACAGATATAAACAGAGTTTTATAAAGAGAAGTGAAATGACAAAAGATAATGGATAATGGGAAGGTACTTTCCCAGGACGAACTGAGTAAAGATATTTATTCGATTTGGATAAAGACAGATATAGCAAAGACCACAAAGCCGGGACAATTTGTAAATGTATATACAAAAGGACCCTTCAAAGCTTTTTACCAAGACCTATAAGTATATGTGAGGTAGGAAAAGACTCTATAAGGCTTGTGTACAGAGTTACAGGTGAAAATGCCGGAACAAAGGAATTTTCAAACTTAAAAACCGGAGATGATATCAAAGTTTTGGGGCCTCTTGGAAACGGCTTTCCTACAGATTCCAAGTCTACTATCCTTATAGGAGGAGGTATAGGAATACCTCCTATGCTTGAAACTGCAAAGCAGACAGAGGGTGAGAAGATAATTGTACTGGGATTTAGAGACAGTGATACTTTCCTTGCAAATGAACTTGAAAGCTATGGAAAAGTATATATTGCCAGTGAAGACGGAAGTATAGGCACAAAGGGTAATGTACTTGATGCAATAAGAGAAAATAACTTGAGTGCTAAAAGGATTCTTGCCTGCGGACCTACTCCGATGCTTAGAGCTATAAAGAAATATGCGGATGAAAACAATATCGAGTGTTTCCTTTCATTGGAAGAGAAGATGGCATGCGGAATAGGTGCATGTCTTGCCTGCACATGTAAGTCAAGTGATATTGACAGCCACTCCAAGGTGAAAAATAAAAGAGTTTGTACTGAAGGGCCGGTATTAATGCTTCGGAGGTGGAACTATGATAAATACAAAAGTAAAGATTGCAGGAGTGGAGTTTAAAAATCCTGTGACGGTTGCAAGCGGAACCTTCGGACATGGTGAAGAGTTTGCAGACCTTGTGGATATCAACAGACTCGGTGCGGTGACTACAAAGGGTGTTGCAAATATCCCATGGGAGGGAAATCCTACACCGAGAATTGCGGAAGTCTATGGCGGTATGTTAAATGCTATCGGACTTCAAAACCCCGGAGTTGATACATTTATTGAAAGAGATTTGAAATTCCTTAAAGAAAAGGATACAAAGATAATAGTAAATGTCTGCGGAAGAAGTGTTGAGGACTATATCGAAACCGTTGAAAGACTTTCAGATGAGGATGTGGATATGTTTGAAATCAATATATCCTGTCCGAATGTATCACATGGTGGAATTGCTTTCGGTACAAATATTGAGAGCGTAAGTGAGATCACAAAGCAGATGAAGGCCCATTCAAAGAAGCCTATTATCATGAAGCTTTCACCGAATGTTACAGATATTACTGAGATTGCAAGGGCAGCTGAGGCTGCAGGAAGCGATGCGCTTTCACTAATAAATACCATCACCGGTATGAAGATAGATATCAATAAGAGATGCTTTGCAATAGCAAATAGGACAGGCGGAATGTCAGGACCTGCCATTAAGCCGATTGCACTCAGAATGGTGTATCAGGTGGCAAATGCTGTCAAGATACCTATAATAGGTATGGGAGGTATATCTACTTTTGAGGATGCGGTAGAATTTATGCTTGCAGGTGCCACAATGGTAAGTGTGGGAACCGCAAATTTTATAAATCCCAATGCAAGTATTGAGATAGCTGAAGGTATTGAGAAATATCTTGAAAATAACGGATTTAAAGATGTAAACGAGATTATAGGTTTGGTAAAATAAACCTTTGAATGGAGAATTTATGGAAAACTACAAAAAAGAATTTATTGATTTTATGATAGAGTGTGAAGTTTTAAAGTTCGGTGACTTTGTGACAAAGAGCGGAAGAAAGACTCCTTTTTTTGTTAATACAGGGTTTTACAGAAGCGGAGCACAGCTTAGTAAGCTCGGAAAGTATTATGCAAAGGCTATAAGAGGTGCTTTCGGTGATAATTTCGATATTCTTTTCGGACCTGCTTACAAAGGTATTCCTCTTAGTGTTGCAACATCAATGGCACTCAGCGAAGAGGGTGTGGATGTAAAATACTGTTCAAACAGAAAAGAAGTAAAAGACCATGGAGATACAGGTATTTTACTTGGTTCACCTATTAAAGACGGAGATAAAATAGTTATAATAGAGGATGTGACTACAGCAGGAACATCTATCGAGGAGACTTTGCCTATTATTAAGGCGCAGGGAAATGTAGATGTGCTTGGTCTTGTAGTAAGTGTTGACAGATGTGAAAGAGGTCAAGGTGAGAAGTCGGCACTTGTGGAGATAAGTGAAAAGTATGGTATAAAGACTACAGCAATCGTTACAATGAATGAAGTTGTAGAGTATCTTTATAATAAAGAAGTGGGCGGAAGGATTATAATAGACGATAAATTGAAGTCCGCCATAGATGATTACTACAAGATTTACGGAGTAAAATAAAATCCGGCGGAGGAAAGATGGAAAAGACATATAAACTTATGAAATTCTGTGGTGTAGCAGGGATTGCTATAGGTGTGATAATGATAGTTGTGGGAGTTGCTACAGGTGTTATGTCAATTGTAAACGGAGCAAGACTGCTGGCAGGAAAGAAACATATAGAGTTTTAATATGAATAAACTTGGCACTAAGTTTAGATTCATAGGGATGATTTTTTTTATAATATATCTTTTGGTATTATGCTATTTTCTTTTTTTTTGCAGAGGCATTTGGAAGAGGAATATCTCTTGAAGCACATGGTTACAATACAACACCGTTTTTTTTGAGATAAGAAGATATATTGATAATTTTGATAAACTTGGTATGATAACGGTGATGAATCTGGGGGGGCAATGTACTTGCTTTCATGCCCTTCGGATTTTTCAGACCGATAATCGGCAGAAGAAAAAAATGCATTTTTCAGGACTTTGATTCAGGGTTGTCTGTTTTCACTTATGGTGGAAGTTATACAGCTTTTTGACCAATGTCGGAAGCTTTTGATGTGGACGATATTATATTGAATACATTTGGAGTTTTTCTGGGATATATTATTTTTATTCTGTTTAAATTTATCATATGGAGACGGGAATGAGTTTTTAAAAAAAGAGAATAGGAATTCCTTTTAGAAGAGAAGAAAATATTTTGGACTCCGACAGATTTTTTTATCGGCAGAGGACAAGGTCAAGTTTGCCACAAGTAGAAAAGATATGGTCGACTATATGAGACGACCATTTTGCAAAAGGATGCAAAATTTGCACTGTTTATGGATATTGTTGCTGTGGTACTGCTTGTTTTTGCTGTAAGAAAAGTGATAGAAAATCAGGGTGCACCAAGTACTCAGGTATCGGCTTTTGCACTTTGTTCATTTCTATTTGCGGCGGCGGGATTTTATTATTCGCTAAAATCTTTTAAACAGGGTACGGCAAGGAAATCACTTTCGGTGATTACTACAATAATTGGAGGAGTTTTATTTTTACTATGGTTTATGATATTTATTCTTGGGATAAGAGGCTGATAGTAGAGAGAATAAATCTGGCAATGGAGAGAATTTCTCAGATAAAATCTGAGAAAGATATCAGATTTGGTGAGTTTTTCTTGAAACTCTCACGCTTTTTGGAACAAGTAAATGATTTGAGAATAAAAAGAGATACAGGAGAGTTTGAAAAGCAAAGCTTTTGAAGAACTTAATATATCTCAAAAATGAACTTTTTTATGATTTAAAAGAAGAAAATTATAATGAAATCCGTATACAATCCGGATGTATTGGAGAAGCTATGTGATAAGGAGTTTGTGTCACCGCTTTTAAGCCTTTCTTTTGAGGTGAGAGCCGCGCTTATAACAGTATTTGAGGGAGACCTTGAAGGATTTGTCAATATTTTTGGAACTGTTTTTTACAGGTATACGGTATATGCCTTGAGGGAGGAGATGCCAAGGAAATCTCCGAGGCTATTTATTGGTACGCTTCCGATTACCTTGATATCACAGCAAGAAAAAAAGATAATAGAAAAGCTTCACTACTTCCAACAGATTTTTTTATAATATAATTATGAATGATGATCTGTCTGATCTGAGATATCTTTTTAAATTCGGAGAATACATCGGTGAAAAATGAGATAAAAACTGCAAAAATACCTTAATTCACTTGATATGGAGACTGTCAGACTATGTGCAAAAAAACTTTTGTAGACGGATATAGAGACGGTTTTTGTTGCAATGCAAAAGGATATCTCAAAGAGAAGTATTGTATCTTTGATATATCGCATCGGATTTGAGAGAATAGTAAAAGAAGCTGTTATTCTGTTTGAAGATATGGGATTTGAGGTGGTGCTTGACAGAAAGCCTTACAGACTTGCAGATATGTCACATATCAGAAATCGAGGTATTTGCAGTGGTGGTGTAAAACAGACAGTTTGAGTACGACCATAAGTATGATATGAATATCTTTACAAAGAAGGCATATCTTGACAGAAAAATTTGAGATAAGTAAGCAGACATTTGAAGAGATAAAGGAAAATATGGCTCGCTATGGTGGACCTGCATTGATGGATGCATTCGGTGACACTGAATTTTTGCCTGTAAAGAAAATTGCAGCCAATGCTTTTGTTGAAAAGCAAAATAATTTGATGAACAATTACAGAAATGATATGATGCTTTTACAGGATGAGTATATAGATACTTCAGGTACTGCATTCTGTATTATTGCATGGCCTCTTCCAAGTATTGCAAAGGAGCCTAAAGGTTATTCAAATATATTTAACGATATTATCAGAATAAATACTTTGGATGCCGGCAAATACAAAGTAGCACAGCAAAAGATTATAGATGCCCTTGATAAGGCTGATACTGTAAGAGTTATCGGAGGTAAGGATAATAAGACAGACCTTACTATAAAGCTTCATGAGTTAAAGGAGCCTTCTAAGGAGACAAATTTTGAAAACTGTGGAGCTGATGTAAATATTCCTGTAGGTGAGGTGTTTACATCTCCTGTGCTTGAAGGAACCAATGGTACACTTTTTGTTAAGGATGTTTTTTTGGCAGGATATCATTTAAAGAATCTTTGCATAACTGTAAAGAACGGTATGATTGAGGACTATATCTGTGAGAACTTTGAGACAAGAGAAGATAACAGAAGAATGGTTGAAGATTCCATCTTAAAGGGACATAAGTCTCTACCTATGGGAGAGTTTGCCATAGGAACAAATGTGGTGGCTTATAATGTAGCTAAAAAGTATGACATTTTTGAGAAAATGCCTATTTTGATTGCTGAAAAAATGGGACCTCATTTTGCGTTCGGAGATACATGTTATTCACATGATGAAGAAAATGTTTCCTACAATCCTGACGGTAAAGCTATTATCGCCAGAGATAATGAATGCTCTATAAAGAGAAAGACAGATATTAAAGAGCGCATATTTTAATTGTCACACAGATATTACTATCCCTTTGGTTGAGCTTGGGGATATCTATACAAATGAACCTGACGGTACAAATACTTATATCATCAAAGACGGCAGATTTGTGCTTGAAGGCAGTGAAATATTGAACGAATAAAAGAAATCCATAGGCTTTGTTTTACAAATTATTTTGTAAAACAAAGCCTATGGTTAGTTACTAATAATATTATTTTTCACAATGGAGGTAAGTATGGTTGAGGTTGCTATAGTTATGGGGAGCGATTCGGATTTAAATGTTATGAGAGCCGCCGGAGATTTCCTGAAAGAGATGGGTGTGGAATATGAATATAACATCATTTCAGCACACAGAGAGCCCGATATTTTCTTCGCCTGGGCAAGAGATTTAAAGAAAAGGGGAATAAAGACGGTAATAGCAGGTGCGGGAAAGGCGGCACATCTTCCGGGAATGTGTGCGGCACTCACACCTCTTCCCTGTAATAGGGAGTACCGATAAAGACTTCAGATCTTGGAGGTGTGGATTCTTTATATTCTATAGTTCAAAATGCCGGGCGGAATTCCGGTAGCGACCGTGGCTATAAACGGTGCAAAAAAATGCGGGAATACTTGCTACAAAGATACTTGCCTTTAAGCAATGAAGAGCTCTTTGACAAACTGGAAAAAAATTCAGCGACAGCATGGCAAAAGAGGTGGAAGCCAAGGATAAAAGATTAAAAGATGTGGGAGTTGATACTTTTTTGAAAGGCTGATTCCTATAATTTCAGTTCTTTCTTCTTTGTATAGTTGTTTTTGTTTTGTATATTGGAGGTAATATGGATTACAAGAGTGCCGGCGTGGATATTGAAGCAGGTTATAAGGCCGTTGAGCTGATGAAGCAACATGTAAAAGCTACTATGAGACCGGAAGTTCTTGGCGGACTTGGGAGGTTTTTCAGGTGCATTTTCTTTAAGTAAGATAAAGAATATGAAAGAGCCTGTTCTTTTATCCGGAACTGACGGAGTCGGAACAAAGCTGAAACTGGCTTTTTTAACGGATAAACATGACAGTATAGGCATTGACTGTGTCGCTATGTGTGTTAATGATGTGGCCTGTGCAGGAGGTGAACCGCTGTTTTTCCTTGACTATATAGCCTGTGGAAAAAACGATCCCGAAAAAATAGCAACGATTGTAAAAGGTGTAGCGGACGGATGTATACAGTCGGGAGCAGCACTTATAGGTGGTGAAACTGCAGAAATGCCGGGATTTTATCCTGTAGACGAATACGATTTGGCAGGCTTTTGTGTAGGTGTTGCCGACAAATGCGATCTTATTGACGGGAAAGATTTAAAGGCAGGAGATGCTTTTGATAGGTATTGCTTCAAGCGGTGTACATTCAAACGGATTTTCGTTTGGTAAGAAAAGTTTTTGATATGACAAAGGAAGCCTTGGATACCTACTATGATGAACTTGGGAAAACTTTGGGAGAAGCACTTTTAGCACCTACAAAAATATATGTGAAGGCACTTAAAAGCTGTTAGAGATAAAAATATAAAGATTAAAAGCCTGCTCACATATTACAGGTGGAGGATTCTATGAAAACATACCCAGAATGCTTATTGAAGATACTAAAGCTGTGGTAAGAAAAGACTCCTATGAAATACCGGCTATATTTAAACTTATGGCAAAGACAGGTGATATTAAAGAAGAGATGATGTACAATACCTTCAATATGGGACTCGGAATGGTGATAGCTGTTGATAAGTCTGATGTTTCAAAAAAACGCTTGAAGCATCTAAAGTCTTTGGGAGAGTCGGCATATGAAATCGGATATAGAAAAAAAGGAACAAAGGGGATAGAGCTTATATAAAGGAGCGATAATGTTTGATATTGTATGTCTGGTTTCGGGAGGTGGCACCAATCTTGCCGCAATTATAAAAGCAATAGAAGAAAAACAGATAAAAAATGTAAGAATAAAAGCCGTTATATCAAATAACAGTGATGCCTATGCCTTGGAAAGAGCAAAAATGCAGGAATAGATGCAAAATGTATATCACCTAAAAAAACTTTTTCAAACAGAGATGAGTTTAATAAGGCATTACTTGATGAACTGAAAAGGCTTAATCCTGATTTGATAGTACTGGCAGGCTTTTTTTGGTAAATATATCGGAGGATATAGTAAAAGCTTTTTGAAAAATAAAATAATAAATATCCATCCTTCCTTGATTCCGAGCTTTTGCGGTAAGGGTTACTATGGTTTGAAAGTTCATGAGGCTGCATTAAAAAGAGGGGTTAAGGTAACAGGGAGCCACAGTACATTTTGTAGATGCCGGAATAGATACCGGCAGGATAATACTTCAAAAAGCTGTGGATATTCACCCTGGGAGATGATGCAAAGTCCTTGCAAAAAAAGAGTAATGGAAGAGGCTGAATGGATTATTTTACCTAAGGCTATTGAAAAAATTGCAAATGGAGAGAGCTTATGAAAATTTTTAGTAGTAGGTGGAGGTGGCAGAGAGCATGCCATAGTAAAGAAATTATCAGAGAGTAAAAAAAAACCCGAAATTTATGTGGCGCCGGGTAATGCAGGCACTGAAGATATTGCAACAAATGTAGCAATATCTGTTATGGATTTTAATGCTCTGACAGACTTTGCAAAGAAAGAAAAGATAGATTTAACGATAGTCGGAATGGATGATCCCCTTGTGAAAGGTATAGTTGATTGCTTTGAAGCTGAGGGACTTAGGGTATTCGGACCGAGGAAAAATGCCGCAATACTGGAAGGTTCAAAGGCTTTCGCAAAAGATCTAATGAAAAAGTATGATATACCTACAGCGGGATATGAAAAACTTCAGTGATCCCGAAAGAGGCTTTGAAGTATCTTGAAAAATGTCAAATACCCTGTAGTACTTAAAGCTGACGGGCTTGGCACTTGGAAAAGGGTGTTTTGATTTGTAAGGACAAGAGTGAGGCAATATCCGGAATAGAAGAGCTGATGACCAAAAAATCATTTGGAGATGCCGGAAATACTATAGTTATTGAGGAATTTCTTTAGAGGGAAGAGAAGTCAGTGTACTGTCATTTGTAGACGGAAAGCACTATGCACTTATGACTTCGGCACAGGATCATAAAAAGAGCCAAAGACGGTGATGAGGGTTTAAATACCGGAGGTATGGGAACTTTCAGTCCGAGTCCTTTTTATACCGAAGAAATAGATAAGTATTGTAAGGAGCATATTTATCAAAAAGACCGTGGATGCTATGAGAGCCGAGGGCAGAGAGTTTATAGGTATAATTTTCTATGGACTGATGCTTACAGATAACGGAGTGAAGGTACTTGAGTACAATGCAAGATTCGGAGATCCTGAAACTCAGGTAGTACTTCCAAGAATGGAAAATGATATTATAGATGTTTTTGAAGCCTGTATTGACAAACTTTGGATAAAATCGAGCTTAAATTTGAGAACAATGCTGCAGTATGTGTAGTACTTGCAAGTGAAGGCTATCCGCTTGAATATGAAAAGGGAAAGAAGATAACCGGATTTGAAAAATTTTAACGGTAGAGACGATTTATACTGCTTCCATGCAGGTACAAAAAGAGGGACGGAGCTGATATAGTTACAAACGGAGGTAGAGTTCTTGGAATTACCGCCAAGGCCGCCACACTAAAAGATGCAAGAAAAAAGGCTTATGAAGCCACAAAACTTGTGGATTTTGAAAACAAGTATATGAGAAATGATATCGGTATAAGTATACTTGACAACGATTGACACAGTAGTTTGTATTTGTTAGACTAATGAGAAAAAAGTAATAGAAAATGCATTGAGCCGTGTGGGCGGTCAATGTGTATCCGGCAAAAAAGGAGAAAAACCATGGCAAGGATCATAGGTGAAGGCATCACATTTGATGATGTACTATTGCAACCGGCATATTCAGAAGTTATAGGAAATCAAATCGATATTTCTACATATTTAACAAAGAATATTAAATTAAATATTCCTTTGATGAGTGCAGGAATGGATACTGTTACAGAACATAGAATGGCTATAGCTATGGCCAGACAGGGCGGAATCGGAATTATTCATAAGAATATGAGTATTGAGGAGCAGGCACAGGAAGTTGATAAGGTAAAGAGATCGGAAAAACGGAGTTATTACGGATCCTTTTCTATCTTTCGCCTGAGCATACACTTTCAGATGCCAATGAGCTGATGGCAAAGTATAGAATATCAGGAGTTCCGATAACGGAAGGGAAAAAGCTTGTAGGTATTATTACAAATCGAGATTTGAAATTTGAAGAAGACTATACAAAGAAAATATCCGAGTGCATGACAAGAGAGAATCTGGTTACGGCACTTGAAGGTACTACTTTGGATGAGGCCAAGAAGATATTGGCACGTGCCCGTGTAGAGAAGCTTCCTATAGTGGATAAGGACGGCAATCTTAAAGGGCTTATTACAATAAAAGATATAGAAAAGCAGATAAAGTATCCTAATTCAGCCAAGGATTCTCAAGGAAGACTGCTTTGCGGAGCGGCACTCGGAATCACAGGAAATGTACTTGAAAGATGTGAAGCCCTTGTAAATGCAAAGGTGGATGTTGTGGTACTTTGATTCAGCACATGGACATTCCAAAAACGTAATTGACTGTATAAAGGCAATTAAGGAAAAAAATATCCGAAAACTTCCGGTTATAGCCGGAAATGTGGCAACAGGTGAGGCTACAAAAACACTTATTGAAGCAGGGGCGGACTGTGTAAAGGTCGGCATAGGACCCGGGTCCATATGTACTACAAGAGTTGTAGCAGGTATAGGTGTACCGCAAATAAGTGCAATAATGAATTGCTATGCTGTGGCAAAAGAGTATAATATACCTATAATTGCAGATGGAGGAATCAAATTTTCAGGTGATATTACAAAGGCATTGGCAGCAGGTGGAAATGTATGTATGATGGGTTCACTTTTTGCGGGATGTGATGAATCACCGGGAGACTTTGAATTATATCAGGGCAGAAAATATAAAGTTTATCGTGGTATGGGATCTCTTGCTGCTATGGAAAAAGGCAGTAAGGACAGATATTTCCAGACAGATGCAAAAAAACTTGTACCAGAGGGAGTAGAAGGAAGAGTGGCATATAAGGGACTGGTGGAAGATACCGTATTCCAGCTGCTTGGAGGACTCAGATCGGGTATGGGATATTGTGGAGCGAAGGATATAAAGACTCTTCAGGAAACTTCGGAATTTATAAAGATAAGTGCCGCATCCTTAAAAGAGAGTCATCCTCATGATATCCATATAACAAAAGAAGCACCGAATTATTCATCGGAAGATAACTAAAAAATAAACATAAGGGGGATACAAGATGAATGCAACATTAGTGGTTATGGCGGCCGGTATCGGCTCAAGATTTGGCGGAGGCATAAAGCAATTGGCACCGGTAGGGCCAAACGGTGAGATTATTATGGATTATTCCATATATGATGCGAAAGGAAGCCGGATTTAATAAGGTTGTATTTATAATCCGTCACGATTTGGAAAAGGATTTTAAAGAAATCATCGGAGACAGAGTAAAGAAATATATAGATGTGGATTATGCTTTTCAGGATCTTAACGATTTGCCGGAAGGATTTGAATGTCCGAAAGAAAGAAGCAAGCCATGGGGAACAGGTCAGGCGTTGCTTTCTGTAAAAGGCATTGTAAATGAACCTTTTGTAGTAATAAATGCGGATGATTATTACGGAAAAGAAGGCTTTAAAGTAATATATGACTACATGGCAAATAAGATGGACAAAAACAGCAAAAAGCTCGATCTGTGTATGGCAGGCTTTGTACTTAAGAATACTCTCTCAGACAATGGCGGAGTTACAAGAGGAGTATGCAAGGCCGATGCAAACAACAAGCTCGCCGATGTAACCGAGACCTTTGAGATTGAATTAAAAGACGGGGTATTAAATGCTGTAGATGAAAACGGTAATAAAAGAGATGTAAATCTTGATGATATCGTTTCCATGAATATGTGGGGACTCACACCGGAATTTCTTGATATTTTTGGAAGAAGGTTTTCCGAAGTTCCTTGGCAGCATGACAAATGAGTTGAAAAATGAGTACTTATTGCCTTCAGTAATAGATGAAGCAATAAAGTCAGACAAAATCAGCGTGGAAGTATTAAAGAGCCATGACAAGTGGTTCGGAGTAACATATAAGGAAGATAAGGAGATTGTTGTTAATTCAATAAGAGCCTTAGTAGATAAGGGAGTTTACCCTGAGAAAATTTTTGATTAAGAGGAATTTATGACAAAGCTTAGAACATTGATAATGGGACATAAGAACCCGGATACGGATTCAATCTGTGCGGCTATAGGTTATGCCGATCTAAAGTCAAAAACTGAAGAGGGGGAGTTTTTACCAAGGCGTGCCAGCGAAATCAATGAGGAAACCAAATTTGTACTTAATTACTTCAAGGTTAAAACCGCCTAAGCTTACTGAAAGTGTAAAAAACTCAAGTAAAAAGATGTTGAGATAAAAGCATACAAAGGGCGTTGATAAGAATATATCATTTAAAAAAGCCTGGGGACTTATGCAGGAACTTGATGTAGTGACTTTACCTGCTGTAAACAGTGAGGGTGATCTTGAAGGAATAATATCGGTCAGTGATATTGCAAATTCATATATGAATATATATGACAGCAGAATACTTGCAAAAGCAAATACAAGGTATTCAAATATTATTGAAACAATTGAAGGAACTTTGGTAGTGGGTGATGACAAGGCCTATTTTAATTCAGGTAAAGTAGTTGTTGCCGCCGCAAATCCGGATATGATGGAATACTATATAGAAAAGGATGATCTTGTAATACTTGGAAACAGATATGAGATGCAGCTTTGCGCCATTGAGATGGGTGCGGCCTGTATTATAGTTTGTGAGGGTGCCGGTGCATCCATGACTATAAAGAAGCTTGCAAAGGATCATGGAACCACTATAATTACTACGGCCTATGATACATTTACCGTAGCAAGACTTATAAATCAGTCCATGCCTATAAATTACTTTATGAAAACCGAGAATCTTATAACATTTGAAAATGAGGATTATCTGGATGAAATAAAGGAAGTAATGGCGACTGTAAGACATAGAGACTTCCCTATACTTGATAAAAACGGAAAATATCTCGGAATGTTTTCAAGAAGAAACCTTCTCGGTGCCAAGGGTAAGAGAGTAATTATGGTGGATCATAATGAAAAGAGTCAGGCGGTGGACGGTATAGAACATGCAAATGTACTTGAAATAATAGACCATCACAGACTGGGTACCGTGGAAACTATAGGGCCTGTTTATTTCAGAAATCAGCCTCTCGGATGTACATCTACAATTATTTATCAGATGTACCATGAAAAGGGAGTGGAGATTCCAAAACAGATTGCAGGGCTTCTTTGTTCCGCTATTATATCCGATACTTTGCTTTTCAGATCACCTACATGTACGGAAGTTGATAAGGCTGCAGGCCTTGACCTTGCAAGAATTGCAGGTATTGATATAGAAAAGTATGCAAATCAGATGTTTGCATCGGCAAGCAATCTTACAGGTAAGACCGATGAGCAGATTTTCCATCAGGATTATAAGACATTTGCACTTGGAAAAATTAATATAGGAATAGGACAGATCAGTTCCTTGAATGAGGAAGAGTTAAGAGATATTGAAAACAGACTCCTGCCCTTCCTTGTAAAGCTTCATGAAAGCAGCACAGAGGATATGATGTTCTTTATGCTTACCAATATATTGGAGCAGTCAACAAGACTTATATGTGTCGGTCCGGGTGCGATGGCTCTTGTAATGAAGTCATTCAGAATCGAAGAAGGTGTTTATGAGATAAATGATTCAGGTGTAATAGAGCTTGCTTCGGTGGTATCAAGGAAAAAACAGCTTGTACCGAGTCTTGTAATAGGAATACAGATGTAGGAGAGATATGGGGAAAAAAACTAATATTACATTAATCGGTATGCCTGCATCAGGTAAGTCTTCAGTCGGCGTGGTTTTGGCCAAGCGACTGGGTAAAAAGTTTGTAGACACCGATATTGTTATTCAGGAAAAATACGGAAAGCTCTTAAAAGAACTTATAGAAGAGCATGGTGATGAAGGTTTCAGAGAAATTGAGGATGAGGTAAATGCCGGACTGGATTTAGACAATTGTATCATATCGCCGGGAGGCAGTGTGGTATATGGTGAAAATGCCATGCGGCATTTAAAAGAAATCAGTGTAATTATATATCTGGAACTTTCATACACTGCAATAAAGTCAAGACTTGGCGACTTAAGAGAGCGAGGAATTACTTTAAAAGAAGGACAAAGTTTAAAGGATCTTTACCTTGAAAGAGTTCCGCTTTATGAAAAGTATGCGGATATTACTGTCAATGAGATGAAAAAAATCATTGGCAAAGACTATTGATGAAATCTGTGAGAGATTGGGTGAGAAGCCGAAAAAGAGAAGAAACTTCAAGAGTAAGAGAGTTCCTTTTGCTACTAAAGATAAGCAGGAAAAAAATCTGTCACATAAGAGCGGTACGGCTAAGAGTATCAAAGATAAAATTATCAAAGACAAGAACTCTAAAGACAAGAACTTTTAAAGATAAAAACTTTAAAGACAGATTCAGTAGAGAAAAATCCGATATAGCTAATAACAATAAAGCTAAAAGCAAACAATATTCAAAGAAAAAAATATAAAGAAACACTTTAAGAAAAATGAGAATTGATTTTAAACCCGAAATATGCTATACCCCTGTACCGGTGGTAATGGTGAGTTGTGCAGACTCTGAAGGAAGAAGCGATATAGTTACTGTGGCGTGGACAGGTACAATATGTACCAATCCTCCCATGGTTTATATTTCTCTTAGACCAAGCAGATATTCATATGATATAATAAAAAAAGTCCGGAGAATTTGTTATAAATCTTACAAATGAAAAAGCTGGCAAAAAAATAGCTGATGAATGCGGTGTAAAAATCAGGCAGAGATATTGATAAATGGAAAGTATTAAAGATAGAGCAGTTGCCATCAAAGGTGGTAGCTGCTTCATCTATTAAAGAAAGTCCGGTTTGCATTGAATGTAAAGTTGAAGATATCATTGAGCTTGGTTCACATCATATGTTTATAGCAAAAGTGGTTGCTGTAAATGTAGACGCAAAATATATGGATGAAAAAAACAAATTTGACCTGACAAAAGCTGACATGGTAGTATATAATCATGGAGAGTATATTGGACTTTCAAAGGTACTTGGTACCTTTGGTTATAGTGTAAGAAAGAAAAAATAAGAAAATAAGATAAACTCGGGAGGCATCTTTTTGAATAATATTAAATTTAACGATATAAAGCACATATATTTTTGCGGTATAGGCGGTATAAGTATGAGCGGACTTGCAAGAGTACTTTTGAAAAGAACTTTGAAGTGAGCGGCTCGGATACAAAGGAGAATAACAGAACAAAGGATCTTGAAGACAGAGGTGTAAAAATATTTGTAGGGCAAAAAAATGAGAATATCAGTGATGATATAGATTTGTTTGTATATACTGCCGCCATACATAAGGACAATCCTGAGTTTATTGCGGCTAAAGAAAAGAATATAAAAATGATGACCAGAGCTGAGCTTCTCGGCTATGTAATGTCAAAATTTAAAGAGAGTATAGCAATAAGCGGTACACATGGAAAGACCACAACAACTTCCATGTTGTCATATATATTACTGGACACAAAGCTTGACCCTACAATCTCTGTAGGAGGTATCGTAAAGAAGATAAAAGGAAATATTTATATAGGCAAGGGTGACACATTCGTTACGGAAGCCTGCGAATATACCAACAGTTTCCTTGAGTTATATCCTACAGTGGGCGTTATATTGAATATCGAAGAGGATCATCTGGATTTCTTTAAGGATTTGGATGAGATCAGAGACTCTTTTAAGAATTTTGTAAAAAATACAAGCCCTAAGGGTTGTATAATAATAAACGATAAGATTACAAATAACAGAGAGATTACACAAGGGTATGAAGGTAATATAGTAAGATACGGAACAGAAAACAGTGACTGCTATGCTACAAATATAAGATATGACGCTTTGGGGTATCCTACATTTGATCTTGTACATAAAGAAGAGACATATGAAGATGTAAAACTTTGTGTAGGAGGAAACCACAATATATACAATGCCTTAGCTGCTATTTGTGTTGCCTTTGAACTTGGAGTAAGTATCGAAGATATAAGAAAAGGACTTTCGGAGTTTAAGGGTGTAGACAGAAGATTTGAGGTTAAGGGAAAACTTGACGGTATCACAATAGTTGATGACTATGCACATCACCCAAGTGAGATATCGGCTACATTAAATATTGCAAAGAGATATCCTCATGACAGACTTGTAGTGGTATTCCAGCCACATACATATACCAGAACGAAAGCATTTTTTTGATGATTTTGCCAATGTATTAAAAGAATGTGGACGAGGTTATAATTGCAAAAATTTATCCTGCAAGAGAGACAGACAATCTTGGAATGAGTTCAAGTCTTCTCTCAAAAAGAATAAATGAACTTGGTGGAAATTCCACAAGTTTTGAGACTTTTGATGAGATAGAAAAATTATCTGTTGGAGGATTTGAGAAAGGGTGATTTACTGATTACCATGGGTGCCGGAGATATCTTTAAGAGTGGGTGAGTTTTTACTCGGAAAAATAATTTATAGAGATATAGTTTTAAGACAAAGGGAGAGCTATGAAGTACGAATTTTTTTAAAGGCAGATATAATAAGCATTGTAAGTTTGCCGTCAGAATTTATAGATAAATACATGCTAAAGGCAAACGGTGATTATATAAAGGTATACCTTTTTATGTTGAGAAATGCCGACAGACTGATAAATCCCGAAATCATAGCCGATGCCCTTGAACTTACTATAAAGGATGTTGAAAGAGCTATAGCATACTGGTGCAAGAGCGGAGTGCTGATAGAAAAAGGCTGAGAATATAGGTAAGCTTGGAAACGGCGACGACTTTGAAGAAGTTCTTATTACAAGGAATGCCTTCAAAAGAAGAACTTGAGGAAGCAAGACGTATTCTGACGGCGGCAAAAGAAGTATATAAAAGAAGAGAAATGCTTGAAGCCGGTATGGGAGCGGAAACATTTAAAAAGAGAATAATGTCAAATCGGAAAGCCCTGATGAAGCAAAAGACTCTAAAAAGAAAGCGATTGTAAAGCGTCTGATTCAACCAAAAGATACTGATGTAGAGAATAATTCCGAGAGCGAAGTAAAGGCTGAGATACCTGAAGAAAAACCGGAGCCGCCAAAGCTTCCTGACAGAAGCCTGGTGGATTTGACCAAGCTGAAAAGGCGATGAAGATTTTCAGGAACTTGTATTCTGCGTGCAGACATATACTGAAAAGATATTTACCCCTACAGATACTGAAAAGCTCGCATATCTTTATGATGTTGTGGGTATGTCAAAGGACTTACTTGAATACATAGCGGAAGTTTCAGTGCAAAAAGGTAAAAAGAGTATAAACTATATTGAAAGAGTGGCACTTTCATTCCATGAAAAAGGTATTACTACAGTTGAGGAAGCCAAAGAAGACAATGTAAAATATTTCAATGAAAATAAAGCCGTGTTAAAGGCATTCGGAATATATGACAGAGTTTTGGCACCGGTTGAATTGAGATTTGTTAAAAAGTGGTTTGATGAGTACGGTTTCAGCACGGAGATAGTGGTCGAAGCCATCAGCAGAACAGTACTTAACACATCATCACAGAGTTTTTCATATGCCGACGGTATACTTACAAGATGGCATAATGAGAATGTGCGTACACTTTCAGATATAAAGGCACAGGATGAAAAACATGATGAGAAGGTAAAGGCGGCTCCGAAAACTTCAAATACCGCTTCCGGGTCTAAGTTCAATAATTTTGAACAGAGGAATGACAATATTGATTCCGATATGCAGGACAAGTTTTTAAATGAGTTGAACAATTTATAGTTTGGCTTAAAGGAGATATATGGCTATAGATAATTCCTCATATAATGCAATAATGAGAGAATATGAAAATATAAGAGCGAATAACAGAGCCGCACAGGTCAGAAGAATAGAAGAGGTATATGAAAAGATACCTGAAATGAAGGAATTAAACAATTCACAGGAAGTATGGCTGTTTCCAGATATAAAGAAAGCTTGAAATCGGGAAAATTATCAATAAATGATTTAAAAACGATATTGACGGAATAAAAAAATAAAAAGGAAGAACTTTTGCTTTCTGCCGGCTTTCCGAAAGATTATATGGAAATAACATATGATTGCAAAAGACTGTAAGGACACAGGATATATTGACGGAAAAAATGTCATTGCCTTCAGTTAAGGATAAGGAAACTCTGTATGCTCAATCAAATCTTGAAAAATATATTAAGTAAAGAAAAATTTTGAAAAATTTCTCATTTGATTATTATGATAATAAAAACAATACTTCGGGGCAGAATATGACAAATGCCGCCTATATGGAGGGGGTAAAAAGATTTTGTGAGAAATTTGCGGACAAATATTTTAAAATAAACGGAAGCAAAAATGCGATTGATACGGCTTCCGACGAAAATGACAGAAGAAATATTATATTCAGCGGTAATACCGGTGTAGGCAAAGACCTACTTTAAGCAATTGTATAGCCAAGGTATTACTTGACAGATATTATTCTGTAATATACCCTCAGTGCAAAAAGAACTTTTTGAAGCACTGGTAAAGGTTAAGTTGGAAAAAAGTGAGGATCAAAAATATTTACTCCTCATTGAAGAAGTGTATGAAAGTGATATGCTTATAATTGACGATCTCGGAACGGAACTTTCCAATCACTTTACAACTACCGAATTTTTCCATATAATAAACCGTAGGGTTAACACCGAAAAATCTACTATAATATCGACTAATCTCAGTCTGGATGAAATGAGAGACATATACAGTGAGAGAGTTACTTCAAGAATAAGAAAAAGTTTCATGTATATCAGATTATTTGGAAATGATATCAGAGCAAAGCTGTAATGGAGGGAAAATGCTGTACGAAGATAAAAAAATTGATTCTATTCCTGTAGGTCCTTTGGGACTTATACCTCTTAAAGGAATGGAGGATTTTACAAAAAAAGTAAATAATTACCTTGTAGAGTGGCGTAAGGAGAGAGAAAGTGAGCATAAGGATACACTTTTATTCTCAGAGTATGAGAAAGAAGATTATATTATAAAATCAACTATCTCAAGATTCGGCTCAGGTGAGGCTAAGGGAACAATAGAGGAATCTGTAAGAGGTGATGATTTATATTTGCTTGTGGATGTATGTAATTATTCCATGACCTATTCACTGTCAGGAAAAATAAATCATATGTCACCGGATGATCATTTCCAGGATCTTAAAAGAATTATTGCGGCAATAGCGGGAAAGGCAAGAAGAATAACTGTTATAATGCCTTTCTTATATGAGAGCCGTCAGCATAAGAAGACCGGAAGAGAGTCTTTGGACTGCGCACTGGCATTACAGGAACTCACAAATATGGGTGTTGACAACATCATTACATTTGATGCGCATGACCCGAGAGTACAAAATGCCATTCCTTTAAAGGGATTTGAGACTGTGCAGCCGATTTATCAGTATACAAAGGGACTCCTAAGACATTTCCCGGATTTACAGGTTGATTCGAATCATATGATGATTATTTCTCCTGATGAAGGCGGAATGAGAAGAGCGATATATTTTGCAAATATGCTTAAGCTTGATGTAGGTATGTTCTACAAGAGAAGAGATTATACAAAGGTGGTTGACGGCAGAAATCCGATTATTGCACATGAGTTTTTGGGCTCCGATGTCGAAGGTAAAGATCTTGTAATCATTGACGATATGATATCTTCAGGTGAGAGCGTTCAGGAAGTTGCAAAGGAACTTAAAAAAAGAGAAAGGCAAAAAGAGTCTTTGTCTGTGCCACTTTCGGACTGTTCACCAAACGGCTTTGCAAAATTTGATAAATATTATGAGAACGGTATTATCGACGGTATATTTACAACAAACTTAGTGTACCAGTCACCTAATCTTTTAAGCAAACCTTATTACTACAATGTTGAGATGAGTAAGTATGTTGCTCTTATTATTGACAATTTGAACCATGATTCTACTATAAGCGGTCTATTGACACCTACAAACAGAATCAATAATTTACTTGAGAAGGTAAAAAATAACAAATAGGATATAAGGTTTGGGTTATGAGAGTAGTTATATGTGATGATAATCCAATAGAACGAAAGAATTTGTTAGAAATCACTACACACATATCAAAAGTCGGAGGGCCTTGATACGGAATTTGAGGTGTTTGAGAGCGCCAAGCAGATGTTATTTGAAGTGGAAGATAAACTTGAGCTTATTGATGTAATGTTTCTGGATATAAATATGCCGGGAATTGACGGCATGGAGGCGGCATCAAAACTTCGTTCAAACGGATATATCGGAGAGATAGTATTCACCACAGTTTCAAAGAATCATATGTTGGGAGCTTTTGACGTCAGAGCCTTCAACTATATTGTTAAAGGTGAGACTGACGGTGCAAAGACGGTAAAGATAATAAAGGATGTTTTTAAAACGGCATCAGAAAAATCAAAAGAGTATATGCTCTTTACCGGCATCGGTGAATATAGGAATATCGCGATAAATGATATAAAATATTTTGAAGTTAGAGGAAAAATAATAACCGTGTACTACGGCAGTAAAAGTTTTGAGTTTATTTCAACAATAGGAAAAACTTGAAAACCTGCTGTTTACAAAAGGGTTTTTAAGAGTGCATAGATCATTTTTTTAGTTTCATTGCAACATATAAAGAATTTTCACTTATGAGGAAATCACGTTGATAGACAATACGGAAATTCCGGTGGGAAGAAAGTACTACAGTGGACTTAAGGAAGCGATGAAAGAAAATGCAATAGGGTGATTAAATGAAGAAAAAATATAAAGCAATGTGTGCTATGTCATTGGCACTGACGACCGCCTGTATATCGGTAAACGGTGTAGGTGTTCTAAAAGGCAATGCGACAACTGTCGGAGCTGCATATGTAGACATGACAGGTATTCAAAATAACGGAGGTTTACATGGCTCAAACGCAGGGTATGTTGAAACCTCATCCGGAATAGATGAAAGCAACTATGGAGAGTGGATAATTGAAAGAGAGCCCACGTATGAGCAGGACGGGTTAAGAAAAAGAGAATATGTTTCTTCGGACGGTACATTTTATGTACAGTATGAGACTATTCCAAGGCTGACTGTACCGCCTGTGCCCATAGATCCGAGACCGGAGCCTACAAGGCCTTCAGATTCGGGAGAGGAACAAGACCTTCAATACCGGATAAAAATATTTCCACAAAATCCAATGCGAAATAAATCTTTTGGACATTCATCAGGAAAGAAGACAAAGAATTGAAAAATTCAGAAAGTTCAAAAAAAGGTACAAAAAGCTCTCAGAGCATCAATGACAATTCGGACCCAAGAACCCGGCAAATAATGTAGAACCAACCGAAAGCTCCACGCAAAAAGGCTGAAACTGCAAAGCAGCCCGAAAATAAATCAGGTCATCAAAACATAAAAAGAAATGATAATGACAGTGTGAGTAAATCTGAAGTTGACAAAAATGTTAAGACTGAGGTAAATACCGACAGTACAATTACAGATAATGCGACTGAAAACAATACGTTCACAAGCCTTCCTGATATTACGGAAATTTCGACTGAAATAAGCAATAATGAAGTTATTAATGAAACTGTTGAAGCTTCAACAAATGCGGATGAAAGTATAGAGGAAAAACAGTTCACCTGATAAAAGCTTTAACAGATATGACGGTGCTACACTTTTGGCTGCAGGTGCGTATGCATGGTGGATTGGAATTGTATTATTGCCGATGATAAATGCGGTTAAATGGATAAATAAAAAGAGAAGAGAAAAATCGAGGGCAATGTTAATAAGAAATATAATTGAGATTGCATTAATTATTATATTATTCATTGTAGGCATCGTGGTATATTTGTATTTAAAAAAAGAAGGATAAATGATGCCGAATCTGATTTGGTAATCAGAAAGAAAAAAAGAAATAAAAGAAGATACAGAGGATTAAATAAAAATGGCTAAAGAAAAAGCTTGTAGAAGAAATTACTTCCATGGAGAAAGACTTTTGCGCAATGGTATACAGATATTGTGCTTAAGGCGGAGCTTGTTGATTATACAAGTGTAAAGGGTTGCCTTGTAATAAGACCTGCCGGTTATGCTATATGGGAAAACATGAAAAATGAGATAGACAGAAGATTTAAAGAGACAGGCATTCAAAACTGCTATCTGCCTATGTTCATACCTGAGAGCCTTTTACAAAAAGAGGCGGACCATGTTGAAGGCTTTGCACCTGAGGTTGCATGGGTAACTCATGGCGGAATGGAGGAGCTTGAGGAGAGACTCTGTGTCAGACCTACATCGGAAACATTATTCTGTGACTACTACTCAAAGGTTGTAAAGAGCTATAGAGATCTTCCGCAGCTTTTAAATCAGTGGTGTTCCGTAGTAAGATGGGAAAAGACAACCAGACCTTTCCTTCGTTCAAGAGAGTTTTTATGGCAGGAGGGACATACGGTTCATGCCACAGCCAAGGAAGCTCATGACAGAACTGTACAGATGCTTGAAGTGTATGCGGACTTCTTTGAAAAGGATTTGGCTATACCTGTTATAAGAGGTATAAAGACAGATAAGGAAAAGTTTGCCGGAGCTGAGGCGACCTATACCATAGAGGCACTTATGCATGACGGTAAAGCTTTACAGTCAGGTACCAGCCACTACTTCGGAGACGGCTTTGCAAAGGCATTCGATGTAACGTTTACAGATAAGGACAATCAAATCAAGCCTGTTTTTGAGACCTCATTCGGTATGACTACAAGAATAATAGGCGCTGTTATAATGGTACATGGTGATGACTCAGGTCTTAAGTTACCACCTCATATAGCACCTGTTCAAGTAAATATCATACCTGTAGCCGCACATAAGGAAGGTGTACTTGAGGCGGCTAATGCGCTTAAAGACAGACTGTATGCTGCAGGTGTAAGAGTAAAGCTTGATGACAGCGAGAAGAGTCCGGGATTTAAGTTTGCAGAGTCTGAGATGAGAGGTATACCTCTTAGAATTGAAATCGGACCGAAGGATATTGAAAATAATCAATGCGTATTTGTCAGAAGAGATACGGGTGAAAAGATCTTCGTATCACTTGAAAATGTTGAAAGTGAAGCTAAGGAATGTCTTGAAAAGATTCAGACAAATATGTATGAAACAGCCCTTGCGCATAGAGAAGCTCATACTTATGAGGCAAGAACTATGGAAGAGTTCAAGGATATTGCAGATAACAAGCCGGGATTTATCAAGGCTATGTGGTGCGGTGACAGAGCTTGTGAGGACAAGATAAAGGAAGAGGCAGGAGCCACATCAAGATGTATGCCTGAGGCACAGGAGCAGCTTAGCGATGTATGCGTTTGTTGCGGCAAGAAGGCTACAAAGATGGTTTACTGGGGAAAAGCATATTAAAATAATAAAGAGACCGCAGTCAGAAGGCTGCGGTTTTAATATTAAGTTTTTAAGCATTCATATACTTATGTCCCCGGTATCAGCTTTTGTTAAGGAGATAAGAATGAGAATAGATTTGCCAAAAATCGTTGAAAATATTATAGAAAAGTTGGAGGAGAACGGTTTTGAAGGATTTGCAGTAGGTGGCTGTGTCAGGGATTCACTGCTTTACAGGAAACCTAAGGACTGGGATATCACTACAAACGCTCTTCCTGAAGAAATGAAGAGGATATTTAAAAAGACCTTTGATACGGGTATTGCACATGGAACTATTACAGTACTTATGGACGGCGAAGGCTATGAGCTGACTACATACAGAATAGACGGAAACTACTCGGACGGAAGACATCCTGACAGTGTGTCATTCAGTAAAAGTCTTTCTGAAGATCTTTGCAGAAGAGATTTTACAATTAATGCAATGGCTTATTCACATAAAAAAAGGGTATAGTGGATCTCTATAAAGGTCAGGAGGATTTAAAACAGCGGGTATTATAAGAGCTGTAGGAGATCCAAATAAGAGATTTGATGAGGATGCTCTGAGAATGCTTAGGGCAATCAGGTTTTTCAGCTCAACTCGGGGTTTTGAAATAGAAAAAAGCCACATTTGATGCAATAAATAGACAAGGCTTCACTTTACTGTCAAATGTCAGCAAGGAGAGAATATTTGTAGAACTGAATAAGACACTTTCAGGAAATTTTGCAGAAAAATGTAAAGTATATATACAGCAGCGGGCTTTATAAATATATCAGTAAAGAGTTTGCAAAAGCTTGATGAAAGCTTTTATCAGTTTTACAAAAGAGATCTCGGTGATGAAAAAGCATATGTACTGGACTGTATTTTTGCAAAATGTAGAAAATATAAATTCGGTAAAGAAAGATACTCTCGGAATTGAAGTCGGATAATGCAACAAAAAAATAAATACCTGTATGCTTATAGAGGAACTGAAATTACCTTTACCGAAGAAGGATTCGGATATAAGACTGTCATTGCACTAGACTCGGTACAAAAACTCTTTGAGGACTATATATAAGATTTGCAAGTCGGACAGAAAAAATGTGAGTATATTTGGAAGAGATAAATGATATTGAAAACAGAGATATGAAAAGATTAAAAGAAGAAAAATCATGCTTTTTGATATCTCTATGCTTGATATTACCGGGAAAAGATCTGATGAATCTTGGAATACCGAAAAGGACCTAAAATCAGGTGAGATTCTGGAAGAGTTATTAAAAAGAGTTATTGAAGAACCCAAAACTGAATAATAAAGAACTGCTTCTTGATATAGCAAAAAGAGTGATAAAAAGCTACAGGTAGGTACGGGCGGTACAAATCTGTAGCTTTCAGCTTTATTTGTTTCTTTTTCTTATTTCACTAAGTTCCTTCATCTGAGAGATGTACTTTTTATTAAGTCCCGGATTTCCTTTTATCATATTTCTAATAAAGAATGACATGATTTTTTTCCGGTTTTTAGGTAAACTTAAGAGATACCTTTTCTCTTGCAACTTCATATTTTATTTTAAGCTCAAGATAAGCCGGACTCTTTGAAGCAACCGTATTTGAAAGTGAAGAAAGAGCATTTTCTATATCGGATTTTAAAGATGAGAAACTCACTCTTCCGTTTGAGATATATTCATTTGCCTGGCTCACACGTCCTGCCACACTGTCTTTGATACCTACAAGCTTATTTTGGGTTTCACTTACAAGGTCGTCTGCAATCAATGAAAGCTTTTCTTTGACTTCAAGGAATTCAACCTTAGCCCTTTCAAGTGCCGTATATGCTTTGGCAAGATTGAATGCGGCCTTTATTGAAAGAATCAAATCTGAGAAAAAGATAATACTCACAACTATTACAGAAGTCTTCAAATTTGGCTCATTTATCTTAGATACAAATCTATAGACATTTACCTGTAAAAAATCGGTAAGCAGTAGTGATAAAAATCCCCATGCTATAGAGGTGGAGAGCGATATATATCCGCTCAAATTGAATTTGTGATCGCTATAGTCCCAGTATTTGACTTTAAAAAGTCTTTCCATCACATAACCTGTGATATATTCAAGTATTGTAGCAGCAATCATTCCTGAAAAGTAAACTTCCAAATTATTCCCATGAAAAGTTGTCTGTAATAATAAGAACAAACAAAGCGCCGAAGGCATATATAGGAATATAAGGGACCGCGAAGGAAACCTCTGTTTGTAAGTTTTCTCTCCTTGATACTTGCATATCCGGATTCAAAACACCATCCGAAAAAACAATATATATAAAAAAATGCAATCCATTGCAATAGTGTGTACCTGGTCATAATCACCTCCAATGAGAACAATAATACCACAGTAGTAGATTATCTACAAGTTTTTGAAGCTTTTATAAAGATAATAAAAAGCTCACTTTAAATCAACTTTTTATGTTATAGTATGATATTGAAGTAGAGTAAAAACAGCATGCAGCCGTGCATGCAAATATTATATAAAGAGAGTAAAAATATGAAAGTAAGTATATGCTGCATTACCTATAATCACGGTAAATATATCAAAAAGGCAATAGATTCCTTTTTGGCGCAGAAAAGAAACTTTGATATAGAAATTCTGATAAATGATGATGCATCAACAGATGATACGGCAGATATTATAAGAGAATATGAAAAACAATATCCGGATATTATAAAACCTTTATTTCATGAGGAAAATATGTACTCGCAAGGGGTTACAAATCCAAGCGGAAAATACAACTTCCCAAGAGCCGGCGGAGAATATATAGCCATGTGTGAGGGAGATGACTACTGGTGTGATGAAAATAAACTTCAAATACAGGTAGATTATATGGATGCACATCCCGAGATAAGCTTTTGCTTTCATGCTGCGAAGGTTGAAAATCTGGATGCCACATTTTCTCCAAATCTTATAAGACCTTATACCGGAAACTGTGTAGTAGGTGCAAAAGAAGTTATAAATAAAAGAGCACATTATCCAACGGCCTCACTTTTACTACGAACAGAGTATATGAAAAGTTTGCCCAACTATTATTTTGACTGTAAGGTGGGAGATATACCCATGCAGATAATATCTGTAAAATACGGCGATGCATATTATATCGACAGGGTTATGAGTGTGTACAGAATGGGAGTACCGACTTCATGGACGGCCTCACAGTTTAGCGGTGATTACAAAAGAAAACAGGAAGAGTACTATCAAAATATGGAGGCCATGTATAAGGCATATGATGAAGACTCCGGATACAGATTTCATGAAGAAGTGCTAAGTGCCGCAAAGAGACTTCGTTTCCTTACATATGTAAATACAAGAGATTTTAAAAAAACATATTGTCAAAGGACTTTAAAAAAGAATATAATGAGCTGGATTTTAGAGAAAGATTTTTTATAAAATTTGAATATTTCTTACCTGCATTATATAAGTTTGTGAGGAATACAGCATTATATTTTAAAAGATAACGGAGGACTATGACATATTTTAAAAAATATAAATCTGATAAAAGTAATAAAAATTGCTGTCGGAACAGGACTTGCAATATTTATTGCCGGAATTTTTCGGGTTAAACTACAGTGCATCGGCAGGTATTATTACCTTACTGAGTATACAGGATACAAAAAAAGTCCACAATAAAGATTGCAGTAAAAAGGATTGCCGCATTCATGCTGGCTATGTTGATTTCATTTGTCGTATTTAGTGTATTCGGATATGATATATGGGCGCTGGTTTGCTACTTGCTCATATTTGTAGCGGTATGTATGGTCTTTGATTTGAATGAAGGACTTTCACCATGTACCGTCTTGGTAACACATATTTCTGGCGGAAGAAGTATATGAGTTTTGATGTTGTAAAAAATGAAGCGGCTTTTGATGCTTATAGGAACATCCGTCGGAATATTTTTAAATATGTATATGCCGAGAAACTTGAAACATATAAGGGAATATCAGGCAAAAATAGAAAATGAAATAAAGTACATGCTGGATACTTTGGTAGGCTTTCTAAGAGATGAGAATAACAGGGTAAAACTTGAATATGATTTTTGATGCGCTTGATAAGCTGATAGACAGTGCAAATCTCAAAGGCATATATTGATAAAGACAATATACTAAGCTATGATTTGAAATATTTTATAAACTATATGGAAATGAGAAAGTCTCAAATCATGACCCTGAGATATATTTTTTTGATCAGGGTAAGGGCATGAAGACAAGACCAAGTCAGGCAAGAGATGTGGCTGAACTTATTTTTAATCTTGTGCCCTAAACTGCATGAGTCAAATAATGCGGTAAATGCACTGATGGACTTATATTTTGTAAAAGAAAAGATGAAAAACTCACAGCTTCCAAAGAGCCGAGAGGAATTTGAAGACAGAGCAATACTTCATTCAATGGTAGTAAATTTTGAGCAGTTCCTTGAAATAAAAAGGGAGTTTGCCGCAAATTTGAGTGAAGAAGAGAAAAATATTTTTGGAACAGGTAGATATATGGCAAAGAAATATTATGCGGTAAGAAAAGGAAGAAATACAGGAGTCTTTGAGACATGGGATGAATGTAAGAAGTCGGTCAGCGGATTTTCGGGAGCCGCTTATAAAAGTTTTACAAGCAGGGAAGAGGCTTTGGATTTTGTAAACGGAACAAAGAGTGTTGAGAATAAAGAGGAAGGCGAAGAGAAACAATCTGAAGCATTTGCATATGTTGACGGAAGTTATGACGACACTACAAAGTCATATTCATATGGCATGGTTATGATGCATAAGGATGATGAACTTTATTTTTCAAAAAAGTTTGAAAAGGATGATATGAGTGATATGAGAAATGTTGCAGGTGAGATACAGGGTTCTATGGCGGCCATGCAATATTGTCTGGATCATGATATAAAGAGTATCAGTATTTTTTATGACTATGAGGGTATAGAGAAGTGGTGCAACGGAGATTGGAAAGCCAAAAAGCCCGGTACCATGCATTATGTTGAATTTTATAAAAATGCTTCAAAGCATGTGGATGTGGATTTTATAAAGGTAAGAGGACATTCGGGAGATAAGTATAATGATATGGCGGATGAACTTGCAAAAAAAGCACTTGGACTTATATAAAAATGCCGGAGTATAAACTCCGGCAAAATTATTTTTCCTTATTATTTTCAAATAAACCGAGTCTGTTAAAAACAAGGTCATAGCCGTCATTTCCATAGTTTAGAGAACGGTTTACTCTGGAGATGGTAGCTGTAGAAGCGCCTGTTTCCTCGGCAATCTCCAAATATGTTTTCTTTTCACGCAGCATTTTAGCCACTTCGTATCTTTGAGAGATGGAGAGCAACTCATTTACGGTGCAAACATCCTCAAAGAAAAATATAAAATTCCTCTTTATCTTTTTAGTGTAAGGATGGCGTCAAATAGATGGTCTACCGCGTCAGTCCTGATCTTATTATTCATACAAATTGCTCCATTCAAATAGTAATTACATTTTTAGCATTTTTAACTTGTAAAAAGTAAAGTCGAGATAAAAATAATATTTTTAGTGAATTATATTAAAAAAAGATGGTATTATATTCTATTGTATAAAGCCAAATAACCCTAGGAGGGAATTTAGATGACAGATACTATACTAAGTCTGGAAAATATAAAGAAGAGTTTTGACGGTGAGAATGTTTTAAAGAACATCTCTCTTGATATAGGTAGAGGAGAGTTTATCACTCTTTTGGGTTCAAGTGGTTGCGGAAAAACCACCACGATAAGAATAATTGCAGGGCTTGAGAGTCCTGACAGCGGCAAGGTGATACTTAACGGAAAGGATATCACAGGACTGGCACCGGAAAAGAGAGATGTAAATACGGTATTTCAAAATTATGCTCTCTTTCCCTCATATGAATGTTGAAAAAAATATAGGCTATGGATTAAGACTTAAAAAGATGCCTGCCGATGAGATAAAAAAAGAGGTGGAGAAAGCACTTTCTCTGGTACAGCTTGAAGGCTTTGAGAAAAGGAATCCGACACAGCTTTCAGGAGGTCAAAGGCAAAGAGTTGCAATAGCTAGAGCTATTGTAAATAAAGCCTAGTGTATTGTTACTGGATGAGCCTCTTGGTGCACTTGATCTGATGCTTAGAAGACAGATGCAGATGGAGTTAAAGAAGCTTCAAAAGGCACTCGGCATTACATTTATATATATAACTCATGACCAGGAAGAGGCTTTAAATATGTCCTCAAGAATAGTTGTTATGAGAGACGGTAATATAGAACAGATAGGTACTCCAAGTGAGGTGTATGACACTCCTGCAACCGCTTTTGTTGCCGAGTTTGTGGGAGGTGCAAATCTCTATAAAAACGAAGGTAAGACATATGCAATACGTTCGGAACATGTAAGACTTGGAGCAGGTGATTATGACGGTATAGTGATTGAAAACAGTTTTACCGCCGGTCTCTCAAAAGTAAAGGTGAGACTGAAAGACAATCAGGAGATTACTTCTTCACATATGGGCATGAATATCAATCTGAATCCGGGTGATGCTATAAGTATAGGCTGGGATAAAAAAGATATGGTGGAGGTTCAAGGTGAAAAATAAGAAACTTAACAAATATCTGCTAAGAATACCGATATATCTTTTTACAATACTCTTTGTAATATTGCCTCTGGCCTATATGGTTCTGATCAGCTTTTTGACAAAGGCAAAGACCTGGGGATTTGATTTTACATTTACTTTGGAAAACTATAAAAAAAGTATTTGATCCCTTTTTACTTAAATATATTTTTGGAATCCATTAAAACTGGCTTTAGCATCAACCGTTTTTGGTTACTTTGATAGGATATCCTTTCGGATATTTTATGGGAAGACTCAGTGAGAGATGGAAGAGAAGAATGATGATGCTTCTTATGATTCCCTTTTGGACCAGCGGTCTTATAAGGTTGAACGGATGGATAATAATATTTAGAAGTAACGGTGTGCTTGATAAACTTTTAATGTTTTTGGGCATTACAAAGACTCCGCTTAAACTGTTGTATACATATCCTGCCGTACTTGTAGGTATGGTATATTTTTTACTGCCTTTTATGATACTTTCAGTGTATTCCAGTGTGGAAAAAATGGATTGGAGCCTGATAGAAGCGTCCAGAGATTTGGGGGCAAGCAGACTTGAATCATTCCTCACAATAACACTCAGACTTACAATGCCGGGACTTCTAAGCGGTGTGGTACTTACATTTGTACCGAGTATGGGACTTTTCTATATTTCCGATATACTTGGTGGAAATAAAATAGTTCTTATCGGAAGTGTTATAGTGGAGCAGCTTACAAAGCTTAGAAATATACCTTTTGCTGCGGCACTGAGTGTAATACTTATGTTACTTACCATAGTATTCTTAAGACTTTATAAGAAGGTTTCGGGTACAGGAGAATTGGAGGGATTATTTTGAAAAAGGTATCAAAAGCGGCCGTTATATTTTTGGGGCTGGTAACTGTTTTAAACTATCTTCCCATTATACTCACTGTAGTTTATTCCTTTAATAAATCCAAGCTTACAAGCGTATGGGAAGGATTTTCTCTCGACTGGTATAAGATGCTTCTTAATGACGGTGATATAAAGAAAGCATTGTTAAACAGTATAATACTGGCGGTGTTGACATGTATGCTTTCACTTGTAATTGGTGTCAGTGCGGCTCTTGCCATGAGAGGGAAAAAAGCTTATTTTTGATGATTTCATCAGCGGTTTTGCATCTCTGCCTATAATGATTCCCGAGATTATTCTCGGAATGGTCTTTATGGCTATATTTTCATATATGAACCTGCCTTTCGGCTTTGTAACCATGACGATTGCACACAGTTCATTCTGTGTACCTTATATATTTTTGATTGTAAGGGCGAGGCTTATGGGAATGGATTTTTCGCTTGAGGAGGCGGCAAGAGACCTTGGGGCAAGTGAGTTTGAAACATTCAGAGATGTAACATTACCATATATTTTGCCGGGAATTGCATCAGGATTATTATTATCATTTGCAATGTCCTTTGATGATGTGGTAATATCTATATTTACGACCGGTCCTTCAGTAAATACTCTTGCAATAAAGATATATACAAAGATGAAGACAGGTATTACTCCTGAAATAAATGCACTCGCAACCGTTATACTTGTGATTACGGTGCTTGTAATATTTATTTCGGAAAGAACAAGGAAAGATTGATTTTGGAGGTAAATTAAATGAAATCTAAAGTATTAGGTTTACTCGGTTTGGGAGCGGCTGTTGCTCTTACGGCATGTGGAGGCGGTTCTAAAGATGCCGCACAGCAAAGCACAGGAGCTGCCACAGACAGCTCTCTTAAGGGGACCACTTTAAATCTGTATACATGGGACGGAATGTTCCCACAGGAGGTATTGGATGGCTTTACGGAAAAGACCGGAGTTAAGGTGAATTATTCAAATTTCGACCTTGATGAGACAATGCTTGCAAAGCTTGAAGAGACTAAGGGCGGTGATTATGATATCGTTGTTGCAGACGATTATATTATCCAGCTTGCGATAGGAGAAGGACTTGTTAAGGAGCTTGATAAGTCAAAGATATCTACATATGACAATATAAATCCTTTATTCCAAAGTAAGTTCTATGATCCTGACAATAAGTACACAATGCCTTACGGTGCAGGTATACCTTTGATAGTATATAATCCTGAGACTGTGAAAGTGGATATTCAAGGCTATAACGATCTTTGGAATCCTGAGCTTGCAGGTAATGTAGGTATTATCGGAAACTACAGAGTAATAGACGGTATTACTTTGAAATCACTCGGATATTCATTCAATACGAATGATCTTACTCAGATACAGGAAGCAGGAGATAAGTTAAAGACTTTGGCGCCGAATATACGTCTTATTAATGACAATAATCTTCAGGATTATCTCTTAAGCGGTGAAGTAGGTGCGGCATTTATGTATACATCACAGGTAACTCAGGCAATCAAAGCAAATCCTGATTTAAAAGTTGTATATCCTAAAGAAGGACTTGGATTCGGAGTAATGGGAAGCTTTATTCCGTCAAATGCACCAAATGCAGAGGCTGCATACAAATTCCTTGAGTATATCAATGAGCCTGAAGTAGCTGCAAAGTGCTTTGAGTACATCGGATACTTTGTTACAAACAAAGCTGCTGAAAGCTATGTATCAGACGATTGGAAGGACCTTATAGTATTCCCTGAGGATAAGATTTTCACTTATTGAGGGCGGAGAGCTGATAGAGAATATCAGTGATGAGGCAAATGAGCTTCACAACAAGCTCTGGGAAGAGTTCAGACAGGAAACAAACTAGGAAATAAATAAGGGGATGTCGCATGCGACATCCCTCTTTTAAAAAGTATACGGATATATTAATCGTCTTCCTCTTCTAAAAAGCTCTGTTCCCGGATTTTTCGGCGGGAAAAGCGATAGAGAAGATTACAAAAACCGATAAATGCAAACACAAGTCCGGGTATAATTGCCTGAGAGAAGTGGATTCCGAAAAGGTATCCTTTGGAAAATTGTTCAAGATAAACCACAACAATTGTTCCGAAAATCAGGGAAGCAATAGTACCGGCTTTTGATGCCTTTGCCCAGTAATGTCCCATTACATATGGGAAGAAAGAGCCGGCAGCACGTAAAGTGAAGCAGAACATCAATATTGATACAATACTCTTTGTATTAAATAATGCAATCAAAAGAGATAAGAATCTGACTATAATCATAGTTATCTTGGTTACATTCATAACTTCCGAACTCTTTGCATTCGGACGAATATAAATCTTGTAAATATCATTTGCAAATATAGAACCTGCACCCAAAAGGTCGGAGTCCGAACTTGACATTGTAGCTGAAATTACTCCTGAGAAAGAGCAGTCCACAGACGATGGCAGGCATGGTACGGATAGCAAGAATAGGTAGAGCATATCTTGCGCCAACCGATGCAAAGTCCTTATCTGAGAATTTTCCCATATTAATTAATGCCAAAACGATAATTCCCAGTATTGTAGGAACAAACGCATAAATGAAATTAAGTAATGCTGCAAGCCATGCTCCCTGTTTAGCCGCGGTCTCGTTCTTTGCCGCATAGAAACGGGAAACCGCTTCTTGTCCGACGGAGAATGTTCCGACATACATGATTACAAGTGAAATAATACCGAATAAATCATATCCTGAGAAAAGATTCATTGTTTCAGGCGGAACATTTGTAACAACGGCACTCCATCCACCCGCATAGTTCAGTGCAAAAAGGAACCGCGGCAAGCATACCTAAAAATAATTAAAAAAATACCTGAACGAAATCGGTTAATGTTACACTCCAAAGTCCACCCATAATAGAATAAATTGTTACGACAACGGCTACTATAATAACCGAAACTTTATAGCTGATTCCAAGCATAGTGGATAAAATTACTGAAGAAGCTATAAATTGTCCGCTGTAAGCTCCCTATAAGAGGAAGCAACATAATAATTGCTGTAACAAATCCGGATTCTTGCCATAACGTCTGCGGAAATATTCCGGAACTGTTTTTACTGTAGCGGCACGAAACTTAGGTGCTATAAAAAGAAAGGATGGCAAAGGCGATTCCCATTGTAATAATATACCAAGCAGCACTTAAAGCCGTATCCTGACATACCGTTTTGGACAACTCCCAGAGAACTTCCTCCTCCTATCTCCGTTGCGGCTAAAGTACCTGCCATAAGAAAAGGTCCCAGTCGCCTTCCGGCAACCATAAAAGTCGGTGTTACTGTTGATTTTTAGTTGAGGAATACCAGCCTATAAAAAAAGCATGGCAATCAAAATAAACTATTACGACAGCTGTTACGATCCAATTTGCACCCATAAAAACTCCTTTCTGTACAAAAAAACATAGATGCCTTGGAAAGGATTTTTCGACAAAGTATTCACGAACATAGTTTTATTCTGCCGAAAAATCCATCCGTCAAAGTTGAATAAAACTTTCTGTACTTATTATTTTAATAGAAAAATTGATATTAAACAAGTAAAAATTGTCCAAAAAAACAGATAAATAAAAAAGCGATGGAAAAATACTTTCACACCGCTCACAATTAATATATTAAATTATCTTCCCTGCATTATAGGATCTGTGGGATCGTATGTCTGGTTTGCAGGAATTGGCTGCTCTATAGCATCCTTCTCAACAGGACCCTTATTTGTAGGATCGTTGTAAACTGTAACAGGTGTGTTCATCTTGGTGTTGTAATATACCCAAGCCGCATCACCTGCACGGAGTCTTAAACATCCGTCAGATCTTGCATCATCAATATAGTTGTATGTAGATGCGTCAAGTCTGTTTGAATCCGCCTTATCATAGTAGATAAGTGAGTGAATGATATATCCGTCCTTAAATCTTGAAAGGAACTGACAATAGATATTGTCATGCATTATTTTCCATCTGTACTTAACATATGTCTTGAATGTACCTATAGGTGTAGCAGGTCCGTCAGTTGACATGAAAGTCTTGTAAGGAATTATATATCCGTTTGCACCGTCTTTAGCCATGATGTACATGGTCATTGTTGCTTTATTGTACTTAATCTCATAAGAATCCTGTAATCCCATAACAGGCTCAAGATCTCTTACAACGGCACCTGTATTCTCATCAAGATAATACTTATATCCGTCTATATACTGCCATCCCTTTTGAGTTGCACCGTCTTTAAAATAGTACTGGTCATTATTGTAAAATCCCCATCCGGTATAGGCATCTTTTGATGAGTACTGAACCTGACCGTTGGCGTCTACATAAGTTCCCTCATAAACAGGAGCTTCCATAAGTACCTTTGTCGGCTCTGTGAATGCTGTCTGCTTGTCCCAGAGTGTAAGCTTAAGAGCTACGATATATCTGTCTGTACCGATAGTACCGAGAGTCTGACCGTTCTTAGCCCAGTCAAGTACGGTTCCGTCATTTAAAACGGCCTTGTAATAGAGGTCACTTCTTACACCTGTATATCCTTTTACTCTTATTTGAACAGCCTGAACCTTGTTTGCAGGATCTGTAACAGGTGCAGTCTCCTTAGAGTTCATCCATGTAGACCAACCTGAGTGCATATTGTAGGTTCTGTAGTAATATCTACCTATACCTGAATGATTGAGATAAAGCTTGTTAAAACCGTCTTTTGCATAAGCATAAGCACTTGTGTTTGTCTCGGCACCTGAGATCTCCTGATCTGCAGTATTCCAAAGTCCGAAGTGAACCATCTGAGTTTCACCAAGTACAGGCTCGGGATTTGTATTTCCGTTACCTACATTACCAAGACCTGCATTGGCAACTACGCTGTCAAGATCAAGGTTTTCCGGCATATTTACATTGTTAATAGTGGAAGGTATATAATCGTTTGTAGATACCACCTCACCTGTAGCTGCAGAAGTTGCAGCCTCTGTGCTTTCAGCTGTCTCAGTCTGAGCTGATGTTTCTACAGCTACCGAGCCACCTGTAACATTTTTTTCTTATTGTTGCTGCAAAATACGTTGGATGATAATACTGAAGAAATCATCAATGCTGACGCAAATACAGCTGAAATTCTTTTTAAATGCATATTTCCTCCTAAAAAGAATACATTAGTAAACTAAAGTCACTATGGTTTAAAAATTATAACATATAAATAAATTTTGTTCAATTGATTTAAATATTACATAAATCTTTCATTTGTTAACGAATGTTACATTATATAAAAATGTTTGTCTGATTTGATTGCGAAAAATCGATATAAAGGGGTTATAATAGTCATTAGTTTATATATTGACGATATAGATAAGTTATATATTAGGAGGCAATATGGAAAAACTTTACTGTAAAGGCGGAGGTTGTACCGCAAAACTGGGAGCGGGAATACTCAGCCATATACTCGAGAGATTGCCAAAGCAAAATTTTGACAAAAAAATTTAATGGTGGGTTTTGATGCAAAGGATGATGCGGCGGTTTATAAGCTTACTGATGACATTGCATTTGTTCAAACACTTGATTTTTTCCGCCGATGGTGGAAGATCCTTACACTTTCGGTCAGATAGCGGCAGCAAATGCCCTAAGTGATATATATGCCATGGGAGGTGAAGTAAAGACAGCACTCAATATAGTATGTTTTCCGCAAAGCAGTGATTTAAATATCCTTGGAGAGATAATGCGAGGCGGACTTGAAAAGGTAAAAGAAGCCGGCGGTGTACTTGCAGGCGGACATTCAATAGATGATACGGATGTAAAATACGGTCTCAGTGTTACAGGGATAGTAAATCCTAAGAAGATTTATTCAAATAATACCGGAAAACCCGGGAGACAGACTGATACTTACAAAAAGACTTGGAGTGGGGATTATATGTACTGCAGCAAGAATAGGTGAAGCGGATGAGAATACCTTAAATGAAGCTGTTGATTCTATGAGGACATTAAATAAATATGCCTGTGATATATCAAAAAAATACGATATTCATGCATGCACCGATATAACAGGTTTCGGATTTTTGGGGCATCTTATGGAAATGATGGGTGATGATAAGTCCTGTGAAATTTATGCAAAACAGATTCCGGTATTTGAGGCTGCAAAAGCTTTGGCTGATGAATTCTTATTACAGCCGGAGGACAGAGAAACAGAAATCATGTGGGTGAAAATGTGATTTTTGAGGATGTGCCTTTTGCTATGGAAGAGATACTGTTTGATCCTCAAACTTCAGGTGGACTTTTGCTTGCTGTTGGAGAAGAGGAGGCGGATGCACTTTTAAATGAATTGAAAGAGGCAGGTATGCCTGCAGCAATTGTAGGAGAAATAAAGATAAGAGAAAATACAGCTATAAAAGTAGCTTATAAATAGGGAGGAAAAATATGATTAAAGTAAATGCGATAGGTGATGCATGTCCGATACCGGTGGTTAAGACAAAGAATGCGATAAGAGAACTTGGCGGAAGCGGAGTGGTAGAGGTAAGTGTTGATAATGAGATTGCTGTACAAAACCTTTTAAAGATGGCAAAGCAAAAAGAGTATGAGGCATCTTTTGAGAAAAAGTCAAATACGGAGTATATCGTTACCGTCAATGTAAACGGGGGAGAAGCTTCCGAGTCTAAACCTGTTACAAAGACATCAGTAAAATCTGATGAAATAAAATTAAAAGAAACAATTGTGGTAATAGATTCCGATAAGATGGGTGACGGTGATGAAGAGTTCAGTAAGACTCTTTTAAAGGGCTTTATCTATGCTCTCAGTTCACAGGATATACCGCCTGCAAAAATCCTGTTCTACAATACAGGTGTAAGACTTACCACAGAGGGTTCTGCAAGTATTGAAGATTTGAAGGTTTTGGAGAAAGCGGGTGCAAAAATCTATTCATGTGGTGCATGTCTTAACAATTACGGACTTACTGAGAAGCTTTTAGTAGGTGAGGTGACAAATATGTACGATATTGTAAGTTATCTCATGGAAGCCGATCTTGTAATCAGACCATAATGATTTATTTAGATAATGCCGCCACTACATTCAAAAAACCGATAAATGTAATAGAAGCTATAAATCCATGCACTTACATCCTATGGAAACAGCGGTAGAGGTGCATACAGGGCCGCACTTGATTCAGGTAGAATGGTCTATGAAACAAGAGAAAAGATTTCAAAGATTTTTCGGAAGCAGCGACCCTTCAAAAGTGATTTTTACATCCAATGCCACAGAGGGTTTAAATATCGTATTGTTCGGACTGTTCGGCAGTGGCGATCATGTAATAAGTACGGTAACGGAGCATAACAGCGTGCTTAGACCGCTCTATAAGCTTGAAAAAACCAAGAATATAGGCATTGATTTTATCGGAATAGATGAAAGCGGAAAATTAAAAATATGATGAATTTGAAAAAGTATATAAAAAGAAAAATACAAAGGCTATAATTGTAAAACCATGTATCTAAATGTGTCCGGTGAAATAGCGGATTTAGAGTATATTGGGAAAATAGCAAAGAAGAATAATCTGTATTTTATAGCGGATGTATCTCAAAGTGCCGGAAATATCAAGATAGATATGAATAAAACGGGGATAGATATACTCTGCTTTACAGGTCATAAGGGACTGTTCGGACCTGGGAGGTACAGGCGGTATAGTTATAAATTCCGATATTTTGATAGATACCTTTAAGGTAGGAGGAAGCGGTGTGCAATCCTTTTAATAAGGAGCAGCCTGATGAGTATCCCACAAGATTAGAGGCCGGAACTTTAAATATTATGGGGTATTGCGGGACTTGGTGCCGGAATTGATTTTATAAATGAAATCGGAATTACAAATATACATAAAAAAGAGATGGGTCTGCTAAAAAGGCTTTATAAGGGTATAAAGGATATAAAAAGGTATAAAGTTTCTATACGGATTGTTCTGAATTTGAAAAAAGAACCCGAGTCTATAAGGCATGGGAAGTATTTTGCCTATAAATATAGACGGAATTCATTCGGGAGATCTGGCTGATTATCTTGGTGAAGACTATGATATAGCGATAAGGGCAGGTGCTCACTGTGCGCCCTTGATGCATAAGGCATTTTGGAACAGTGGATGAGGGAATAGCAAGATTTTCGTTCTCATATTTTAATACCGAGGAAGAAATAGATGCTGTTATAAAAGCGATAAAAAGAAATAGTGGAAGAATAATGAGAGAAAAAAAGTTGAAATATATAGTGACCTTTCAAACCACCACAGCCGCAATGGCATTTGAAAGTCTGTGTGCAAAAGAAAATGTATCGGGAAGGCTGATACCCTGTTCCGAAAGAACTTTCCTCAGGTTGCGGTCTGGCATGGTGTGTTCCTTTTTGAGTCGGCGGATTTGATAGATAACTTGATTAAAAAAGAAAAATCCTCTGTATGATAAGGCAAGTAAGGTTTGGCATTAAAAACTATATAATAAACAGTGTTAAACAAATATGTGAAATTATTAACATGTTTAGTCTGAAAAAATAGTATGATACGCTCATAAAAAAATAATATTTAGATTGATTTTTTTGCAAGAAAAATGATAGTATAAAAAAATAAAAAGCTATAATAATATTTTTTTATTAAATATACCAAAGGGAAAGTTTACAATTAAACAATGAATATGTAGATATTTGACGCATCAGAGAATATCTGATGCGTATTTAAACTCTTTTCTCTTGATATATTTTTAACAATGAGGGAAATTTAAATATTGATCCTTAGTACATTTCATCTCTAAGAGATGTAAAAAATAAATGTCTTTTTAAGGAGGATTACAATGAGTGAAAAAGACAAAGTAGTTCAAATGTAAGTATTGACAAATATTTACAAATTGGACGGAAGAGTTCCTGTGGCAAAAAGCTATACCTTTTCGGACTGCAACATGTTATGGCCATGTTCGTTTCAAACCTGGCTCCGATAGCTATGGTATGCGGCGTGGCAAAAGCTGCTTGGAAGCGATGTACCCGGTATCAGCGGAGTTGACCTTGCAAGACTTTTAGCAAAGTGCTATGTTTATAGCAGGTCTGGGTACATTGATTCAGCTGTATCCGGTATGGAGAATAGGTGCAAGACTGCCGGTTGTAATGGGTGTAAGCTTCACCTTTGTGGCAACACTGACCTACATAGCCTCGAACTTTAATTACCAGACGATGATCGGTGCGGTAATAGTCGGAGGATGTGTAGAAGGTTGCTTGGGACTTACCTATAAGTACTGGAAGCAGATAATTTCACCTATAGTGTCTGCGAGTGTGGTTACTACAATCGGATTTTCATTGCTTGGAGTAGGTGCAAAAAGCTTTCGGAGGCGGATATGTTGATGATTTCGGTGCTCCGAAATATATGATTGTAGGACTTATTACTCTTATTGCATGTATAATATTCAGTTCACTTGCAAAGGGATTTCTGGAAAGCAGCTTAATGTAATGTTCGGTCTTATAGTCGGATATATAGCTTCGTTTATATTCGGAATAGTGGATTTCTCACATTTTGCAGAGACAATAAATGAAGTAGGCTTCATAGCATTACCAAGAATATTGCCATATAAGCCTATATTTCAATATAAGTGCAATTTTATCTATAGTTGTTGTTTTCCTCGTATCAGCGGCAGAGACTATCGGTGATACAACTGCAGTAGTTGCAGGAGGACTTGACAGAGATATTACAGAGAAGGAAGTATCGGGATCGCTTGCATGTGACGGATTCTTGAGTGCCGTATCAGGGATTGTTCGGTTGTACTCCTATAACATCATTCTCACAGAATGTAGGGCTTATAGCAATGACAAAGGTAGTAAACAGATTTACTATCATGTTCGGTGCACTTACACTTATTCTTGCAGGTTTGTTCCCACCTATAGGAGCATTTTTCTCAACATTGCCGCAACCTGTACTTGGCGGATGTACGATAATGATGTTCGGTACTATCGTAGTAAGCGGTATGAACATGATCGGAAAATGCGGATTTAACCAGAGAAATACTGTAATTGTAGCATTGTCAATAAGTATAGGGATAGGTTTTACTCAGACACCGGGTATATTTGATTATTTCCCAAAGGTTATAGGAGATATTTTTGCAGGTAACTCGGTGGCAGGCGTGTTTGTACTTTCAATGTTATTAAATTTCGTATTGCCTAAGGATATGGATGTAAAGAAATTGGTAGGTATGCAATAAATGATAATTTCAATAGTCGGTGGTGGTGGAAAAACCACCACCATGTTTTATATAGGGAGATATTTTTGCAAAAAGAGGCAAAAAGTAGTTATCACCACAACAACTCATATAATAAAACCGGATGAATATATTGAAATAGATTCTGCAAAAGAGCTTGAAAAAGTTGAGTTTAAGGATGAACCTGTAGTTATAGGAAAAGATGCAGGTGAAAAATTATCATCTCTTGATATAATAGAGGTGAGGGAGCTCAATAAATATGCCGATATAGTATTGGTTGAGGCTGACGGAGCAAAGCGCTTTACCGATAAAAAAATCCCAAGAGAAGGGGAACCTGTAATACCTGAAAAATACCGATATTTGTATAGTATGTATGGGTATTGACGCTGTCGGAAAAAGATAAGTGAAAAAAATGTTTCAGGTATGAAAGGGCCGCAGAGCTTTTTCGGATGGGAGGAGAATCATGTTCTCAGTACGGAAGATGCCGCAAGGATTCTTGACAGATAAGAGGGCGGAGTTCAAAAGGTATAAATAACAGAAAAAAACTTTTATTTATTATAAATAAGGCCGACACTGAAGAAGATATGAGAAAGGCTTTAGAGACAGAAAAAAATATGTAAAGATTTTTCTGTGAAGAAAACGGTTTTAAAAAAATTTTCAAAGTTTCAATAACTTCATATAATAATAACAGAGAGTTTTGTGATTTTGAATTTTTAGCCTAGAGAGAAGGTTTATGATGGATAAAAAGATTTGGATAAGAGGTGCCGGAGATCTGGCAACAGGAATTGCTTTAAGATTGTACAGGTCGGGATTTGATATAGTAATGTCTGATATCGCCGTACCTACTACGGTAAGAAGAACGGTTGCATTCTCACCTGCCGTTTATACAGGTGAGGCAAGTGTTGAAGGTATAACAGGTAAGCTCTGTGAAAATATTTCAATGATTGATACTGTAATGGAGTCAGGATGTATACCTATAGTAGTGGATCCAAGCGGGGAAATTATGAAGGAATATAAGCCGGATGTGATAGTGGATGCGATTATCGCAAAGACAAATATAGGTACCAAAATAACCGATGCGGATATTGTAATAGGTGTAGGACCGGGATTTGAGGCCGGAGTTGACTGTCATGCCGTAGTTGAAACCAAAAGAGGACATAATCTGGGTAGAGTACTTTGGAGCGGAAGTGCTTATCCGAATACGGGAGTTCCCGGAAATATAGGCGGATACACTGTGGAAAGAATAATAAGAGCAACTGCGGACGGAGTGTTTAGGGCTAAGGTAAGCATAGGAGATTATGTAAAGGCAGGAGATTTGTTGGCATACTGTGATGAAACCCCTGTATATGCAAATATTGACGGTATTGTCAGAGGACTTTTACAAGACGGTGTAAAAGTAAAGACAGGTATGAAATCGGGAGATGTGGACCCCAGAGCCGAAAAGGAATATTGCTTCAGCGTATCGGATAAGGCAAGTGCCATAGGAGGCGGAGTACTGGAAGCAATACTTAGTAAAATAAGCGGCAGGAAAGCTTAATGGATTTAGTGATTCTGGCTGCCGGAGAAGGTAAAAGATTTGGCGGTGACAAGCTTTTAGCGGATATCAAAGGTGTTAAGCTCTATCAATATATGGAAAAAAATATAAGAGAGCATATGACTTTGACAATAAGATAATAGTCAGTAAGGATACCGAGATTTTAGATTATTATAAAAAAAGAACGGATTTATAAGCATATATAATGATAAACCTGAGCTTGGAAAAATCCCAGATCAATAAAGCTTGCGGTTGAGAAAACTGAAAAAAATATTGAGAATTCAGGCAGTGTATTTTTCGGTGTCTGTGATCAGCCTTTACTAAGATCACAGACGATAACAAAGATAATAGATGAATTTCAACAATCGAATAAAACTATAAGTAGTGTAAGATGTAAAAACAGGCTTGGAAACCCATGTATATTTTCAAGTGAGTATTTTGATGAACTGCTCTTACTTGGAGAAGAAGAAGGCGGTAAAAAGCTTATAAAAAGCGCATATTTGTGAGGTTTTATTTCGTGGATATAGAAAATGAAGACGAACTTTTGGATATTGATACAGAAAGAAACTTATTATCATGTACTTAATAAAAATACATTGATAAAAAAATAGAATAGTACAATTCTTATATATATATTGATAATTTCAAATAAATATAGGGCATAATTCATATAAAAACTAAAAAAAGTTTGACTAAAAATTAATTAGATGATATCCTTTATGTAAAGTTGATACTTGAGTTGTATTTGAATGTTTTCTTTTAGAAGAAATACATAAAAAAATATTGAATTTAGAGGCCTAATATAAGCTCATAATCGGTTGAGCGTCTCTACCAATTACCGTAATAATTGACTATAGGCCCACAGAAATTGTGGGTGGAGTGAGGTGTTTCCATGCACGATGGAAAGCACCTCATATTTTTATTAGGGGAGAATATGATAGTTAAAGGGAATTTGGTGGATTGTACAAAAGAAAATGTACGATCAGAATAAGAGAAAAAGCTTTTTAGTAGTTGAAGACGGTATTATATCAAAAATATATTCGGAAGATGAATTTCCCGATTCTTTAAAGAATGAAGAGATAGTAGACTACGGAGATTCTTTGATATTACCGGGACTTATAGATATGCATCTTCATGCTCCGCAATATGCTTTCAGAGGGCTTGGAATGGATATGGAACTTTTTAGATTGGCTCAATACATATACATTTCCGGAGGAAGCAAAATATAAAGATATTGAATATGCAAAAAAAGCTTATAAAAAATTTGTTGATGCATTGACTGAAAGCTATTCTACCAGAGCGATAGTATTTGCGACCTTGCATACGGATGCCACAATACTGTTGATGGATATGCTTGAAGAGAGCGGATTGAAATGTTTTGTAGGTAAGGTAAATATGGACAGGAATTCTACAGATGAACTTATTGAGACTACAAAGTCATCTATAGATTCTACAGTTAAATGGCTTGATATCTGTAAAGACAGATACAAGAATATAAAGCCGATAATAACTCCGAGATTTATTCCAAGCTGCAGTGATGAACTGATGAAAGATCTTGGAAAGATTAGAGGAGATACTTACGGATTACAGTCACATCTATCGGAAAATCCGAAAGAAGTGGAATGGGTGAGAGAGCTTTGTCCGGATTCGGACGGATACCTTGATGCTTACAATAAAAGAGGTAATCTGAATAAAAGTAAGGTAGACACGGTTATGGCACATTGTGTATACTCTGATGAAAAGGAGATTGAACTTTTAAAGGAGAAAAATGTGTATGTCGCTCATTGTCCGCAGTCAAATATATGTCTGTCATCCGGAATAGCTCCTATTAGGAAATTACTTGACAGAGGTGTTAAAGTAGGACTTGGAAGTGATATAGCGGCGGGTTTCTCACTGAATATATTAAATCAGGCGGTAGAAGCGATAGGACTTTCAAAGCTTTATTGGAGATATATAGATAAAAAGTTCAAAGACCCTTGGAGCTTGCCGAGGCATTTGCCATAGCAACAAGAATCCCCGGAAGTTACTTCGGAAAGGTGGGAGCCTTTGAAGAAGGATTTGAAGCGGATATGTTAGTAATAAATGATGAGGAATTGAATAAGGATATTGATGATACAAGAAAGAGATTTGAAAGATTCCTATATCTGTCGGATGAATGCTCATTGAGAGCAAAATATGTATCCGGAGTAAAAACGGTCACTGTTTAATTTTATATTTTTATCAACTTACAAAGACGAGGAAGCTAATCGCTACAAGATGGTAAAGGTATATAAATTAAATAATATAAAAATATTAAATTAGAGAGGAAATAATATGGAGGTTGGAAAAAGTATCACCAGAGTGGATGCGTTTGACAAGGTCACAGGTAGAACAAAAATATACTGACGATTTATGTGATGCGGGAGCATATGTGGCAAAAATAGTGCATTCCACAATAGCTCACGGAAAAGTTCTTTCTGTTGACACAAGTGAGGCGGAGAAGATTGAGGGAGTTGTTAAGATTGTCACTTGCTTTGATCTTGGACAGTATAGAAATTACTTCCCTACAGCAGGACATCCATGGTCTACAGACGTAAGCCATCAGGACGTTGCAGACAGATTACTTCTCACTGATGAAGTTAAGTTTTACGGTGATGATGTTGCGGCTGTTATAGCTGAAAATGAGGTGGCTGCAAATCAGGCACTCAGAGCTATAAAGGTGGAATATGAAGAGTATCCTGTGGTTACAGATGTTTTGGAAGCTATGAAGGACGGTGCACCACAGATTCATAAGGATTACCCTAACAATATTTTAAAGCACACAAGTCTTAGCAGAGGTAATTATGCTGAGGCAATCAAAGAAGAGGGCCTTACGGTAGTTGACAGATGGTATAATACCGAACCTGTACAGCATTGCCATATAGAGAACTTTATCTGCTACGCATATGCAGAAGGCAAAAGAATTACGATAGTAGCTTCTACACAGATTCCTCATATTGCAAGAAGAGTTGTAGGACAGGCTCTCGGTATTCCTTGGGGAGATGTAAGAGTTATTAAGCCTTATATCGGTGGTGGCTTCGGAAATAAGCAGGATATACTATATGAGCCGCTTTGTGCATTCCTTTCATTACAGGTGGGAGGACATCTTGTAAAGCTTGATTGCAGCAGAGAGGAAACTTTCTTTGCAAACAGAACAAGACATGGTATAAAGTTCCATATAATTTCACATGTAAGAAAAGACGGTACATATGCCGCAAGAAAGATAGAAGCATTCTCAAACCAGGGTGCATATGCTTCACACGGACATTCTATCGCGGCAAAGGGACTTGGAGCTTTCCCACAGCTTTATCCATGTGATAATGTTGAAGGTGATGCATATACGGTATTTACAAACAGACCTGTAGCTGGGAGCCATGAGAGGATACGGAATTCCACAGGCTATGTTTGCGGTAGAGTCTCATACGGAAGATGTTGCGAAGATAATGGGTATTCCACCTATCGACTTCAGACTTAAGAATCTTATGCCGCAGGGATATAAGGACGCTTTTTCAAAGAATGAAAACTACTATGATACATTCAGACAATGTATCGAAAAAGGTAAAGCTTATATGGACTATGACAACAGAGTCAAAGAGCTTTCAAAACAGACAGGCAGAGTAAGAACAGGTATAGGAATGGCTGCATTCTGGTATAATACTGCGGTTTGGCCTATATCACTTGAGTCGTCATCATCAAGAATGGTACTCAATCAGGACGGTTCTGTAACATTACAGCTTGGTGAGACTGAGATAGGACAGGGAGCTGATACAGCATTCTCACAGATGGCTGCAGAAGTTCTTGGAATCAGCACGGATGAAGTGCATGTTGTTTCAAACCAGGATACCGATATTACACCTTTCGGTACAGGCTCATATGCTTCAAGACAGACCTATGTAGGTGGTTTCTCTATTTGCAAAGACAGCAGGACTTTTTGAAGCAGAAGATTCTTGATTATGCTTATATTTTGACAAATATGCCACCGGCAATTACAGATATCAAGAATTCTATGATAATAAGAACTACAGATAACAGAGAGCTTATTTCATTAAGAGATCTGGCAACAGAAGCACTTTATTCTCTAAGTGACAGCAGACATATTACAGCGGAGTCTACAGCACAGATTAAGTCAAATGCATATTCATTCGGATGCTGCTTTGCGGAGGTTGAAGTTGATATAGATATGTGTAAAGCAAAGCTCATAAAGATTATAAATGTACATGACTGCGGTAAGCTTATCAACCCTGCACTTGCTAAGGCACAGGTTGAGGGCGGTATGAGTATGGGTATAGGATATGCACTCTCGGAGGTACAGCTTGTAGATAAGAAGACAGGAAAAGTCTTAAATGATAACCTGCTTGATTATAAGCTTTCTACATGCATGGATCATCCACATCTTGAGACGGCATTTATTGAAAATCCTGAGCCTACATCACCATTCGGTACAAAATCATTAGGTGAGCCACCGGTTTGTCCTGTGGCACCGGCTATAAGAAATGCTATTATGAATGCTACAGGTGTAGGTGTTAATGAATTACCTTTACGTCCGGAAAAACTGTATGAATATTTTGATAAAGCAGGTTTACTTAAGTAGGAGGAAGAAATGTACGATATAAAAGCTTTATATGAGGCGACAAGCGTAGATGATGCTTGCAGACTTTTAAAAGAACATCCGGGCTCACAGGTTATTGCCGGCGGAAGTGATGTTTTGGTACAGATAAGAGAAGGAAAGAGAGCGGGTAAGGAGCTTGTAAGTATCTATATGCTTGATGAGCTTAGAGGTATCTGCCTTGATGCCGATGAAAAATATAAGAATAGGATCTTTAACAAGCTTCTCACATATTACAAAGAATCCTATTATACAAAAATACATAAATGTACTTGGTGAAGCTGTGGATCAGATAGGTGGACCGCAGATCAGAAATATAGGAACTATCGGTGGAAATACATGTAACGGTGTTACATCGGCAGACTCCGCTTCCACACTTTTTGCATGGGATGCACAGGTTGAGATAGCCGGAGAGGGCTACAGAAGATTAGTACCTATAAATGAATTTTATATAAAGGCCGGAACAGTGGATTTAAAAGAGGGAGAGATACAGACAGCTATTATTATCCCAAAGAAGGCATATGAAGGTTATAAAGGTCATTATATAAAGTATGCAATGAGAGAGGCAATGGATATTGCTACTACCGGTTGTTCGGTAAATGTAAAGCTCTCAGAAGATAAAAAGAGCTTTGAGGATGTAAGAATAGCTTACGGTGTAGCCGGTCCCTATTCCTATGAGAGTTCCTTCAGCGGAAAAACTTTATCAGAGGAAAAAGAAGTTAATGAGGAGAATATAGAAGCTTTTGCACAGAAAGTTTTGGAAGATATCAATCCTCGTGATTCATGGAGAGCAAGTAAAGCTTTCAGATGTCATATCGGTGTTGTTATGGCAAGAAAAGCTTGTGAAAAGGCTGTAAAGCAGGCAGGAGGTAAGGTCGATGACAGGACAGAGTTATAAATTGGTCAGTTGTACCATCAACGGCAAGAAATGTGAGAAAATGGTAGATGTAAGAAGTTCACTTACAGATATGCTTAGGAATGACTATAGACTTACTTCCGTAAAAAAAGGCTGTGAGGTAGGAGAGTGCGGAGCATGTAATGTTCTTATAAACGGAGAGGCATTTAACTCATGTATTTACCTGGCAGTATGGGCCGAGGGCAAGGATATCCTTACATTGGAAGGTCTTATGGGACCAAACGGTGAGATATCGGATTTGCAGCAGGCATTTATAGATGAGGCTGCTATCCAGTGCGGTTTTCTGTACACCCGGGATTTGTAATGTCGGCTACAGAGATTCTTAACAGTGGAAAACTCTATTCAAAAGAAGAGCTGAGAAAGTTACTCTCAGGGCATCTTTGCAGATGTACAGGTTATGAGAACATACTTGTAGCAGTTGAAAAGACAATGAAGAAGAGACTTGGTGTTGACTGATCGATAGGAGCTTGACTTTTGGAGGGAGTATGAACAAAGATAGTTTAAAGCGACTGATTGATGTGGCAAATGGGAATAAAAAAGCTGATCTTGTACTAAAAAACGGCTCTATAGTGGATGTCTGCAGCGGAAAAATATTCAAAGCGGACCTCGCTATAGCAGAAGGTTATATTGCAGGATTTGGAGAGTATGATGGTGAAACAGAGGTGGATATAGAAGGGAAATATATCGCACCGGGCCTTATGGATGCACATATTCATATAGAGTCATCATACTGTACTCCTGAAGAATTCGGCAGAATGGTGGTACCTCACGGTACTACCACTGTCATAGCGGATCCTCATGAGATAGTGAATGTATGTGGAATAAAGGGCTTTCACTATATGCAGGAGGCCGCAAAAAACACCTGCCTGTCCGTAGAATATATGATGCCGTCCTGTGTACCTGCAACAAAGATGGAGGATGCAGGATATGTAATATTGGCAGAGGATATGGCAGATGATATATTGTCAAAAGATGTCCCGGGACTTGGTGAGTTTATGGACTACAATGCAATAATTGAAAATGATGATATTGCACTTGATAAACTTATTTTAGCAAAGGATCATGGAAAAATTGTAGACGGACACAGTCCGAATCTGTTCGGTAAGGCATTGAATGCATATGCATGTACAGGAATAGATACAGATCATGAGTGTTCCACTCTTGAAGAGATGGAAGACAGACTGAGCAGAGGCATATATGTACAGCTAAGACAGGGTTCAGCCTGTCACAATCTTGAGGCACTTATACCGGGTATAAATGAGTTTAATTTCAGAAGATGTTTATTATGTTCGGATGACAGACAACCGAAGACTATTTTTGAGGACGGACATCTTGAATATCATCTGAAAACATTGGTAAATGCAGGAATCTCACCTGTTATGGCAATTGCAATGGCTACTGTAAATGTAAGTGATTGCTATGGGTTGAAGGACAGAGGAATGATAGTACCGGGAAAGAGAGCTGATCTTGTTATATTTGATGATTTGAAAGATTTTAAAGTATCATCGGTATATATTCTTGGTGAGAAAGTAGCAAGAGACGGGAGAGTATCTCAAAGAGTTAAAAAAAGCATGACATTACAGATGTATCAAACACAGTACATCTGGATAACTTTAAAAAGGAAATGCTACAAATGTGGCTAAAATCCGATGAGGTTTATGCAATTGAAATGATTGCAGGAGGAGTGCTTTCAAAGAAAACAAAGATAAAAGATAAAAAGAGATGAAAACGGATTTTTGTCTTTGATAAAAATATAGATGCCTGCAAATGTGCGGTTATAGAGAGGCATCACAATACCGGAAAAGTCGGACTTGGAATAATAAAAGGTTATGGCATACAAAGCGGTGCCATAGCGGCATCCGTAGCACATGATTCACATAATATCATCTGTGTAGGTGTAAATGATGATGAGATGAATCTTGCTATTGAGAATGTAAAACAAAACGGTGGAGGTTTTGCACTGGTAAAGGACGGAAAGGTGATTGAAAGCCTGTCTTTACCTGTAGCGGGACTTATGAGTGATTTAAGCGGTGAAGAGGTTTCAAAGAAACTTTTAAGTCTTCACAAAAAGGCTGTAGTTGAATTAGGGGTTAACGAAAGCCTTGAGCCTGTTATGTCACTCACATTTATGTCACTTATTGTTATTCCCGAGTTGAAACTCACTGCCAGAGGGTTATTTGATATTTTTGAGAATAGGTTCATAGACATTGAGGCGGATTAGATTTTTAAAATATATTGAATGGCAGTGATATAGCTTAAATCTTATGAATTAAAATTTGACTTACAAGGAAACTAAAAACTCCGGGCCGAGTATCACCGGAGTATAATAAAAAAAGGAGACTATATATGGAAAAAGTTTTTAAAACTGAAAGAAAAACGGAACCGATGTAAAAACCGAGATTATTGCCGGTATTACAACATTTATGACAATGGCATATATCCTTGCAGTAAACCCTACTATCTTGCTGATGCAGGTATGGACAGAGGCGCCGTATTTACCGCAACAGCAATAGCTTCATTTTTAGGTACTGCACTGATGGCATTGTTTGCAAACTATCCTTTTGCACTTGCACCGGGTATGGGACTTAATGCATATTTTGCTTATACAGTGGTTTTAGGTATGGGATACAGCTGGCAGACAGCACTTACAGCGGTATTGTAGAAGGTATTATATTTATAGCACTTTCAGTTACAAATGTGCGTGAGGCTATCTTTAATGCTGTTCCAAGAAACTTAAAATCAGCGGTAAGTGTGGGTATCGGACTTTTTATAGCATTTATCGGACTTCAAAATGCTAAAATCGTTATAGGTGGTAAAACACTTGTAAAATTATTCTCACTTGGAGAATACAACAAGGTACATGGCGTTGAAGGTGTAATTGCTACAGGAAATGATGCAGGTATTACAGTTATTATCGCTATCATAGGTGTTCTTATTACAGCATTCTTGGTTGTAAAGGAAGTTAAGGGAAATATATTACTCGGAATATTGGCAACATGGATTCTTGGAATAATTGCTCAATTAACAGGACTCTATGTTCCAAATCCCTGCACTTGGACTCTCAGCGTATTGCCTGATTTTTCAAACGGACTAAGTATACCAAGTATAGGACCGGTTTTATTCAAGCTTGAGTTCCACAAGATTGCAACATTGGAGTTTGTTGTAGTTATGTTCGCATTCTTATTCGTAGATATGTTTGATACTATCGGTACATTGATAGGTGTATCTACAAAGGCCGGAATGCTTGATAAAGACGGTAAGCTTCCAAATATCAAGGGAGCATTGCTTGCGGATGCTGTAGCTACTACAGCAGGTGCAGTGCTTGGTACAACAACAGTTACAACATTCGTTGAGTCAGCTTCAGGTGTTTCTGAGGGTGGAAGAACAGGTCTTACAGCAATGACAACAGCAGTTTTATTTGCTGCTTCATTGTTATTGTCACCTATATTCCTTGCAATACCTTCTTTTGCAACGGCACCGGCACTTATAGTGGTAGGATTCTATATGTTCTCAAATGTTGTACATATTGATTTCTCAGATATGACAGAGGCTATACCTTGCTATATCTGTATAGTTGCAATGCCTCTCTTCTACAGTATTTCAGAGGGTATTTCAATGGGAATTATATCATATGTAATTATCAATGCCTTAACAGGAAGAACTAAGAAGGTTACACCTCTTATGTATATACTTTCATTATTGTTTATATTAAAGTATATATTACTCTAGGTTTTTACCGATATTTTCACTGCCTTGAATAGTTTTTTAATAAATGAAGAGATATGGGGAGACTCTATCTCTTTTTTTTGACAAAAAGGTGGAGTTTAATTTTTCAACATCTGAAAGTGTGGGATAAATATGTATATTAGTACTTTGTGCACAAAATAAATACAATTTAAAAATGTTTACTTTTCAATAACAGCTTGGCAAGCGCGAGAAAGTAGAAACAGAATACGACAGGAGTATTGAAATTTATTTTCAGAAATGGTAAGATACTTTCAGATGGAGGTAGTAAAAATGAATGACAGAATCAAAAACCTAAAAGGGAAACTGATCGTTTCATGCCAGGCGCTGGAAAATGAACCGTTACATTCAGACTTCATTATGGGGAGAATGGCTCTTGCAGCAAAGATGGGCGGAGCTTGCGGCATCAGAGCAAACTCTGTTGTGGATATCAAAGAGATACAAAAACAGGTGGATTTGCTGATAATCGGAATTATTAAAAAAGATTATGATGACAGTGAGATTTATATCACACCTACAATGGACGAGGTAGATGCTTTGGTAGAAGCGGGGGTTGATATAATAGCACTGGATGCGACAAACAGACTCAGACCGAATAAGAAAAGCTTAAAGGAGTTCTTTGGAGAAGTTAGAGCAAAGTATCCTGATAAGCTGTTTATGGCGGATTGTTCTACAGAAGAGGAAGCAATCTTTGCGGATGAATTAGGTTTTGATTTCATCGGTACTACTATGGTCGGATATACAAAGGAGAGTGAAGGGCTAAGGATTGAGGAGAACGATTTTGAGATATTGAGAAATATCCTCGCTAAAGTAAAGCATAAGGTGATAGCTGAGGGTAATATCAATACACCTGAGAAATGTAGGAGAGTAATAGAACTTGGAGCGTTCAGCGTAGTGGTAGGTTCAATTATTACCAGACCGCAACTTATAACAAAAGAATTTTCAAAGGCGCTTGAACAGGTTGTGTAAAGGAATAATCTTGAGTGTAAGACTCATTAAGGAGGAAATATGAAGAAATTATTGTTAACAGGTTTGACACTTACAGCGGCAGGTATGCTCGCGGCATGTGGCGGAGGAAAAGCGGCAGATCAAACAAGTGCAGCGGCTGATTCAAAGGCGGATACAAAGCAGGAGGGAGCAAGTGAAGCTTCAGGAGATGCTGCCGAGGTATCACTTTGGACATATCCTGTAGGAAAGTGGGGAGACTCAGCAACAGTTGACGGAATTATTAAAAAGTTCAATGAGAAGTATCCAAACATTAAGGTGACTGTAGAGTATCTTGACTATCAAAACGGTGATGACCAGATCAATACAGCTATAGAAGGAAAGCAGGCACCTGATATCGTACTTGAAGGACCTGAGAGACTTGTAGCAAACTGGGGTGCAAAGGGACTCATGGTTGATTTAAAGGATATGTTTGAGAAGGATGCGGCATCAGATATCTATGATCCTGTAAATGCTGCATGTAAGAGTCCTACAGGTGAGTTTTATGAGTATCCGGCATTCATGGTTGCACATTGTATGGCTGTAAACAAGACAATGTTTGAGAAGGCTGATGCATTACAGTATCTTGATTTGGATACACATACATGGACAACAGACAACTTCCTTAAGGCTGTTCAGGCGGTATATGACTCAGGACAGCAGAATGTAGGTGCTATCTACTGTGTTTCACAGGGTGGAGATCAGGGAACAAGAGCTTTGGTAAACAATCTTTACTCAGGTACATTTACAGATAAAGATCACACAAAGTATACAGTTGATTCTGAAGAGAACAAGAAAGCTTTACAGGCAATTGTCGATCAGGCAGGTTTAAACTTCGATCCGTCTATAGCAGGTGGTGATGAGATTACACTTTTCAGAAACGGTACTTTGGCAATGTCACTTTGCTGGAATGCATCACAGCAGACAAATTCAGATAACGGCCCTGCAGGAAAGACAAATGCAGGTGACGAGATTATACCTATGTTATTCCCAAGTGATGACGGCGTTACAGAGCTTTGCGGCGGTATCTGGGGATATGGAATCTTTGACAACGGAGATGCAGGTAAGATTGAAGCTGCAAAGACATTTATCGACTTCGTATGTAATGATGAGGCACAGGTTAAGGAAAGCGTTAAGGCTTCAGGATTCTTCCCTGTAAGACCTTCTGTAACAGGTGTATATGAGGGAACAGAGACAGCTGATGCAATGAAGCTTTTTGAAGAGAAGTTCATGCCTTCAATGGGTGACTACTATCAGGTAACAAAGGGATGGACTACAGCTCGTACAGAGTGGTGGAACATGCTTCAGAGAATAGGTGCAGGCGGCGATGTGGCAACAGAGGTCGCAACATTTACAACTAACGCAAACGCGGCAGCAGTCAATAATAACAGTAGTAAATACTGATCTTTATAGTTAGGTGATCTAACATGTTATAAAAATGTTGCTAAGATTTTTCTTTAGCAACATTTTTGAAAGGGAAACATGGCAAAGGGTGTTTTATACAACCAGGTCAAAGGGAATTGGTAAGAAGAGAAACCGCTTCAGCTTATATGTTTTTATTACCAAGCCTTGTATTCTTTATCGGTTTTGTAATAATACCGATGATTATATGTATATACCAGCTTCTTTGATTCTACGATGGGCAAGGATGCTAAGGATGTATTTATCGGATTTTGGAAATTATATAGAACTGTTTCAAGACGGAATTTTTCTAAAGGCACTTAAAAATACCTTTGTTATTGTTATTGTTTCAGTTCCTGTGGTTTGTATATTTTCATTGTGGGTTTCATCTGTAATATACAATCTAAATGATAAAGTGCTTTCAGTTTTCAGATGTATCTTTTATCTCCCTGTAGTTACCGGTTCGGTAGCCGTTACAGTGGTTTGGAAGTGGATGTACAATAATTATTACGGTATCTTCAATTATATCGGAAAAGGTACAGGCGTTTTAAAAACAAATATCAACTGGCTTGGAGACGAGAGATTTGCTCTGGCATGTATCATACTTATCCTGCTTACCACATCTGTAGGTCAGCCTATAGTATTATATGTATCCGCACTTGGAAATGTGGATAATTCATTGGTTGAGGCCGCACAGGTGGACGGAGCGAATGAGTTGCAATTATTCTGGAAAATCAAATGGCCGCAGATTATGCCTACAACATTATATATTCTTGTTATAACAACTATTAACAGTTTCCAGTGTTTCGCTCTTATACAGCTTTTAACATCAGGCGGACCGAATCATTCAACAGATACTGTAATGTATTATATCTATTATATGGCATTTAAGATGTTCAGATACGGATACGGAAATGCAATGGGCGTGGTACTTGCAATATTTATAGCGGTATTGTCTGCAATTCAGTTTAGAGTGGCAAAGGAGAGATAATATGAAAACTTCAAATACACTAAAAAAACTGTATACTGTTGTATCGATAATTGTACTGATAGCTTTGGCGTTTTGCTTTGTTTTTCCACTGTATTGGATAGTTACAGGTGCATTTAAAACACCTGTTTCAATAAATTCACCGGTACCTGATTGGATACCTAAGGAGCTGGTACTTGATAACTTTAAAAAGCTGTTCTCAAGACAGACGGCACCTATATTTGAATTGGGATTCATAAAGGGGACCTATGGCGCCTGCAGCAGTAAGATGGATGATAAATACGGTATTTATGGCAGTTATGGCCATGGTACTTACATGCCTTACAGCATCTATGGCGGGATATGCACTTGCAAAAAAGAGATTTCACGGAAGAATTATACTTTTTACACTTATAGTATGTGCCATGGCATTACCTAAGCAGGTTATTCTTATACCTCTTATCAGAGAAATGTCAGCACTTAAGCTTTATAACACTATATGGGCGGTTATACTTCCTACTGTAGGATGGCCTTTCGGTGTATTCCTTATGAAGCAGTTCTCCGAGGGTATACCTACAGAAATGCTTGAAGCTGCAAGAATTGACGGTGCAAGTGAATTTAAAACATTTACTGATATAGTTTTCCAGATGGTAAAGCCGGGAGTTGGTGCTTTGGCAATATTCACATTTATTAACAGCTGGAATGATTATTTCATGCAACTTATTATGCTAAGTTCTACTTCTAATTTGACAATTTCTCTCGGAATTGCTAAACTACAAGCAGAAAACTCGACAGATTTCGGACTTATAATGGCGGGAGCTACACTGGCCGCAGCACCTATACTGATAGTGTTTATTGCACTTCAAAAATACTTTACAAAAGGTATTACTCTGGGTGCTGTAAAGGGTTAGTAAGTAGCGGAAAGAGGGGAAAATGATATACGAAAAATCAGTGATTCCGATAATAGAATCAAAATATACGCTTTTTACAAATACTGAAAAAAAGATAGCGGATTATTTTTTTACAATGTGATGCAAATATGGATATAAATATCAGAATGTAGCCGAACAGCTCTATGTATCACAGGCATCTATTTCAAGATTTGCAAAAAAGTGCGGCTTTGTAGGTTTCAGAGAATTTATATTTGCCTACCTGGACAGTGCAAGAGTGAAAAAGCCGAACGGTAACAGCACTACACAAAATGTATTTAATACATATCAGGATCTTTTGAATAAGGCATATTCACTGCTTGACAACGATCAGGTACAAAGAATAGTGAAGATGCTTGTAAATTCAAAGAAGGTCATAGCTGTAGGTAAGGGAAGTTCAGGATATGCGGCAAGTGAAATGGAGAGCCGTTTTGTGAGAGTGGGACTTGATATAGACTCTCTTACGGATTCAGACAGAATAAGAATGCAGTCGGTATTTTTAAAAGACGGAGATACAGTGGTCGCATTCAGCATAAGCGGTAAGACTGAGGATATTATTTTCCTTTTAAAGCATGCACATGACAGAGGCAAGAAGACCGTATTTTTCACAGCGGCGGACAACCCTCATTTACATGAATTCTGTGATGAGGTTGTATTGGTGGCTTCACTTGAATATTTGGAGAACGGAAATCTTATTTCTCCACAGTTCCCGATGTTACTTGTACTTGACCTTATATACAGTGAGTACATAAATATCGATCCTGTTTTTAAGAGTGCAATCTTGGAGGATACCGTTACTACCTTAAATAAGAAAGAAGATGACAGAAGATTTTATCTGTCAAGACCGACCAGATAATTATTATATGAAAATTCGGTAAAGAGCTTGTATTATACTCGACAAAAGAGTTTTACAGGCTCTTTTAGTATAAAAAGATAAGATTATTTTGACAGTATTTTCAATTTTACTGTATAAATATCCGCTTGAAAAATATATTAAAAAGCATTATAATGTCAATGCAAATGATAGAAGTAAATACAATGGCTACTTATATTCATTTTAAGAACGTGCATTTATTTTTGGATTGTTTGCAGATAAAATAAAAATAGATATGTCAATTATCGGCATCTATTTGTGAAGGGATGATCTTAGTGGCTAAAGAAAACCGAAATACTACAGGAAGTAAGGCATCAAAAGGCAGTGAAAGTGCAAATAAGAAAAAGATGTCACCGCAGGAGTTCTTACAGAAAATGGAGGAACTTGTAAATAAGGGCATGGCTTCTGACATGAAACTTAATATAGGTGAGATAAATGATTTTTGCGGGTACGGAGCTGAATGCCGACAGCGTAGAACAGATTTATTCTTACCTTGAGAACAAGGGTATTGAGATCAATGAAAACATCTCGGATGATATTAATATTGATATTGACAATATTGATAATATAGACAGTATTGCAGATGATGACTCACTACTCTTAGACGACGATGATGAGTTTGACAAGGACTCTGAAGAGGACATAGATCTCAGTGCGATTGACCTGCTTGAAGGTGTAGGTACTGAGGACCCTGTAAGAATGTATCTTAAAGAAATAGGTACTGTACCTCTCTTGACAGCAAATGAAGAGCTTGAATTGGCGAAAAGAAAACAGGATGGCGATGAATACGCAAAGCAGCGTCTTATAGAAGCTAACCTTCGTTTGGTTGTAAGTATTGCAAAGAGATATACAGGAAGAGGAATGAGTTTCCTTGACTTGGTACAGGAGGGTAATTTAGGCCTTATAAAAGGTGTCGAGAAGTTTGACTACACAAAGGGCTTTAAGCTTTCAACATATGCTACATGGTGGATCAGACAGTCTGTAACAAGAGCACTTGCAGATCAGGCAAGAACCATAAGAGTTCCGGTACATATGGTAGAGACCATAAACAAGATGAGCAAAATGCAAAGAAAACTTACTTTGGAACTGGGTTATGAGCCAAGTGTTACAGAACTTGCAAATGCACTTGATATGACGGAAGAAAAGGTCATGGAAATAATGCAGATTGCAAGAGAGCCGGCATCTTTGGAGACTCCTATAGGTGAGGAAGATGATTCAAACCTTGGAGATTTTGTTGCAGATGCAAATGTTTTGACACCTGAGGGAAATGTTGAATCGGTAATGCTCAGAGAGCATATCGATACATTGCATGGAGACTTGAAAGAAAGAGAAAGACAGGTTATTGTGCTTAGATTCGGTCTTGAGGATGGACATCCTAGAACCTTGGAGGAAGTAGGAAAAGAGTTCAAGGTAACAAGAGAGAGAATAAGACAGATTGAGGCTAAGGCTTTGAGAAAGCTCAGAAATCCTGTCAGATCAAAGAGAATCAGGGACTTTTTGGCGTGATGAAGAGAAATTTACAAAAAGAATTGGAAGATATTATAAAGAAAGAGGAAGCTTTGGGCAATCGCCCAAGGCTTCTTCTTCATGCCTGCTGCGGACCGTGTTCATCATATTGTATGGAATATTTGGAAAAACATTTTGATTTGACTGTGTTTTTTTACAATCCGAATATTGATGATACCAAGGAATATAAGCTCAGTGGAAGAAAGCAAAGAGACTGATAGAAGAGATGGATTTTACTTCAGAGGTAAAAATTCATTGAAGGAGATTATGATCAGACATTTTCACAACAGAATAAAGGGCTATGAAAATGAAAGAGGGCGGAAAAAGATGTGATATCTGCTTTGAGTTAAGGCTGCATGAGGGCTGCAAAAGCCGCATCAGATTACAGCTTGACTATTTTACAACTTCTCTTACCATTTCACCTATGAAGAATGCCGAAAAACTTTGTGAAATAGGCGAGAAAAGTGGCTAAAGAATATAATGTAAAGTATTGCCAAAGACGATTTTAAGAAAGAAAACGGATATAAAGAGATCTGTGGATTTGTCTAAGGAACATGAGCTTTACAGGCAGGATTATTGCGGATGCTCATTTTCAAAAAGAGAGTCGATTGAAAGAGCCAAGGCAAGAGGAATATCAGTTTGACGAGTTGAGATACTTTGATTTATAATTAATAGGTAATGTATTATATCAATGATCAAAAGATCTTGAAATATGAAAGGAAGATTATTATGTTAAGTAGAAAAATTACTATCAAGAATCCTTCAGGTTTGCACCTACGTCCGGCAGGAGTTCTGTCACAGACAGCAATGAAGTTTAAATCAGATATAATAATTGAGTACGGTGAGAAGAAGATGAGTACTAAGGCGTGCTTAATGTTATGAGCAGGGTATCAAGTCGGTACAGAGGTAAATCTGATAGTTGAGGTGATGACGAAGAGGAAGCAATGAAGACTTTGGTAGAGGCTATCGAGTCGAGGCCTTGGTGAAAAATAATAAATAGTTTTTCTATTTGTAACATATCATACTTGACAAATACCTATGTTGGTGGTTTAAATAAGGCAATGTATTTTGTATTGTGCAAAATATGATGTTTATAAAATGAGTATAGATATGAGAAAGAGAAAAAATCCGCCTTCTGTCGGTGAGAGAGCGCTAGAGAACTTTGTTAGAGTTGCTGCAGGTGTGATTTTGATGTGGATTTATAGATAACAGTATTATGATTGACGCAAAAATCTATTGTAGGGTGCTGAGCATGGATCTTAGACATGTTTTTGACAGTCAGATATTCAGGCGAGAACAGAAGAGTGGAAAGCTTTTAGATGACCATGAAGGGAATCGAGAAAAGATAGCTTAACATAGTTTGTGAAATATCATAAATGGTTTTAAAAATAAGCCGGCTTGACCGGTAGTTGTTTAACATACAGGCAGGTCTTTGACTTGCCTGTTTTTTCATATAGAAGAGACGGAAAGGTAATTATGAGAATAGGACATGGATATGATGTTCTCAGACTTGTAGAAGGCAGAAAGCTTATAATAGGCGGAGTGGAGATAGAGCATACTCTGGGACTTCTCGGGCATTCGGATGCTGATGTGCTTTTACATGCGATAATGGACTCTTTACTTGGAGCTGCAGGACTTGGGGATATAGGAAAACATTTTCCGGATACAAAAGCGGAATATAAGGATGTAAGCAGTGTTGTGCTTTTGAAAAAAGTTGCTAATATACTTGACGAGAATGCATATATAATAGAAAATATAGATGCAACTGTTATTGCGCAAAAGCCTAAAATTGCTCCTCATATTGATAGGATGAAGGAAGTGATATGTGATACGCTGAGTATATCACCGAGCCAATTGAATATAAAGGCGACCACAGAAGAGGGGCTTGGCTTTACAGGAAATGAAAGCGGTATATCTGCGCACAGCGTCTGTCTGTTGAATTCGGTAAGAGATGCTTTTTATGTATCTACAGATTCAAAGGATTGCACCAGCTGCAACGGATGCGATAAAGGATAAAGGAATTATGAAGATTTTTAATACACTTTCTAAAAAGGAAAGAAGAGTTTGTACCTATTGAAGAGGGAAAAGTAGAATGTATGTCTGCGGACCTACAGTCTACAATTTGATACATATCGGAAATGCCAGACCGATGATTTTTCTTTGATACGGTAAGAAAGATATTTTGAGATACAGAGGATATGATGTAAACTATGTTTCAAACTTTACGGATGTTGATGATAAGATAATCAATAAGGCGATAGAAGAGGGCGTTGATGCCTCTGTAATTTCCACAGAGATATAAATGAATGTAGAAGATATGGAAGTCAATAGATGTAGCTTCCTGCTACCAAGAATCCATCTGGCACAGAAGAGATAGGCGGTGATGGAAGAGATGATATCAACTCTCGAGAAACCGGACATACATATGTAGCAAAGGACGGTACTGTATATTTCAGAGTGAAAGCTTTTGACGGAGTACGGTAAAGCTGTCACATAAGAACATATGATGAACTTAGTCAGGTTTTCAGAGATTAAAGTAACTGGGTGAGGAAGATAAGAAGACAGCAATGACTTTTCGTGCTTTGGAAACCTAAAAAGGACGGAGAGCCTTACTGGGATTCACCATGGTCAAAGGGCAGACCGGGCTGGCATATAGAATGTTCCGTAATGAGTAAAAATATCTTGGCGATCAGATGAGATATCCATGGCGGAGGGAGGATCTTATCTTCCTCATCATGAAAACGAGATAGCACAGTCAGAGTCTGTCAAGCGGAAGAGTTTTGCCAATTATTGGATGCACAATGCGTTCTTAAATATTGACAATAAGAAGATGAGTAAGATCTCTTGGAAATTTCTTTACAGTAAGAGATATCAGTGAAAATACGATCTTCAGAGTACTTAAGATTCTTTTATGCTCTCAGCACACTATAGAAGTCCTCTTAATTTCTCTGCAGAGCTATGGAGGCTTCTAGAACAGCTTGGACAGAATTCTTGCGGTTGAGAATTTGAGGATGTTCAGGCGAAGAATAATACTGCAACGATACAGATGCAGAGCTCTCAAATCTTGAGATGTGCAAAGGTGTTAAAGGACAGATTTTAGACACGCAATGGATGATGATTTCACTACGGCTGATGCGATAAGTGCTATATTTGAGTTAATAAAAGCTCAAATACATCTCAATGAGGAAAGCAGTGTACAGTATGCCAAAACGACTTTTAAATATAATGAGACCTTTGTGATGTACTTGGAATAATTACAGAGAAAGAAAGACCGAAATTCTTGACAGCGAAATAGAGGATCTGATAGAGCAGAGAACTCAGGCCAAGAAAGAATAAGGATTTTGCACTTGCAGATAAAGATCAAGAAACGATCTCCTTGAAAAAGGGTATGTACTGGAAGATACCAGAGAGGAGTTAAATGGAAGAGATCTTAGATTATCTTCTAAAAGTCTTTTAATATGAGAAAAAGGGATGCAGAGAGTTTTTCTCCTTTGGTACTTGGCTTATATAGGTGATGCTGATATGAGCTTATAATAAGAAGTATTCTGGTATCGAGGTGAAACCGCCCGATAAATAAACTTAATAAGGATGCCACTTCTCTTGTAAAGGAGCCGGGCACATGAGCTGAATTATAAAAGCTATAAAAGCCTGAGCTAAAGCGAGGAGGAGTTCACCATATTTTAAAAGGTAGAACTCATCATCCGCATACTATGGCAAAGAATGCCAGTATGATTCTGATTATAAATATGCTACGGTTTTGAGAGCCTTATTGGCTTTTTATATCTGGACAATCAGTTTGAAAGAGACTTGAACTTGTCAAAGACCGGTCTTGACAGATATCTTGGAAAAAATGATGATATTGGAGTAAAGAATATATGAATTGAAAAATGCTATTGAAGGTAGAAATGTCATTATAGAAGCTTTTAGAGGTGGTAAAGACTATTGACAAGTTATACTTGCAGGATGGATTAAGGATTATACACGTTTCCACAATACTCAGAGAAGCTAAAAAGCATGGTATCATATGTAACTTTTGTAGGTAAGGATAGGCTTGACAGAATGAGCGAAACCGGAAAGCATCAAGGTGTTATATGCTATAGTTGCGGCTTATGAGTATGCAAGTGTGGAGGATATATTTGGAGAAAAGGCAAGACAAAAATAAATGAACCTCCATTTTGTATTTATTTTAGACGGCATAGAGGATCCACTACAATCTGGGTGCTATTATAAGGGACGGCCAAATCTCAGCGGTGCTCATGGTGTGATCTATACCTAAACGCATAGAGCTGTAGGGCTTACTGCAGCAGTAGCAAGAGCTTCTGCTGGTGCTATAAATTATACGCCTGTAGTCAAAAGGTCACAAATATAAATAAGACCATAGTCTGAGCTGAAAGGATGCAGGAATGTGGTTTGTATGTGCCGATATGGGTGGAGACAGAATGTATGATTTGGATCTAACAGGAAGTATTGGACTTGTAATCGGAAATGAGGGAGACGGAGTAAGTGAAAGTGTTAAGAAGAATTGCGATTTTATAGCTTCTATACCTATGAACGGTGATATTGATTCACTCAATGCATCTGTTGCCTGTGGTGTATTGGCTTATGAGATAGTCAGACAGAGGATTGCGAAAGGAGCAATATATGAAAAGTGATAAGAGAAAAGTTGTTCTAGTAGGATGCGGTATGGTCGGCATGAGCTACGCATATGCTATGCTAAATCAAAATGCTGTGGACGAGCTTGTTCTTATAGATGTAAATAAATTAAGGGCCGAGGGTGAGGCTATGGATTTAAACCATGGTTTGGCTTTTTCAGGTTCACATATGAGAATCTGGGCGGGAGATTACAGCGACTGTACAAATGCGGACATTGTCGTAATATGTGCAGGTGTGGCTCAGGCGCCGGGAGAGAGCAGAAGAGATCTTTTAAAGAGAAATATGGAAGTGTTTAAATCCATTATCGATCCTATTACAGAGAGCGGATTTAACGGTATATTCCTTGTGGCTACAAACCCTGTGGATATAATGACTGAAATCACATATAAACTTTCAGGTTTTAATCCTAGAAGAGTAATAGGCTCAGGTACTGCACTTGATTCTGCCAGACTTAGATATCTTCTTGGATCATATATTCAGGCGGATCCAAGAAGTGTACATGCACTATAGTTATAGGGGAGAACATGGAGATTCAGAGTTTGTACCATGGTCCAATGCAACGCTTGCAACTAAGCCTATTACTGATATTATTGCCGAATCAAATGGTAAATTAAGTATAGAAGAGCTTGATCGTATTGAGGAAGATGTAAGGACAGCAGCATATAAGATAATAGAGGCTGAAGAGAGCTACATACTACGAATAGGAATGAGCCTTACTAGAATTACAAAAGGCAATACTTGGAGATGAGAACCTCAGTGCTTACAGTATCGTGCAAATTTGCGTGGCGAGTATGGACAAATGATGTTTTTCGTTGGAGTACCCATGTGATAAACAGTGCAGGTATTCAAAGAATATTGAATTTTCTACTTACCGACGAAGAAAAGGCAAAATTTTGCAAAATCACTAGTGACGAGCTTAGCAACTTATGCCGAGCTTGAAGATAAATAAAATATATTTAAAACAAAGGAAGCCTCCATTTATGGGGCTTTTTGTTATTATAAAGATATATTAATTATGTAATATTATGTTACTATTTACCAGAGGAAATAAGAAACAAATTTGAGTATAGAGGACATTATGGACTCTACATCTGTTTTAGATAAGTCAAAAGACATTTGAATCAGCCTTAAAAGGAGATTGAAGGTTGTATCGTCGGGTATGAGAGAGCTTGGTCAACATTGTGAAGAAGAATTCACAACAATTGAGCAGTCAAAAATTAAGGGTAAGTGTACTTTTGAATGCAGTATTAAAATGTGATAGAGAGGGAATATTGTAAGATAAATTCAGAATCATAAAATATTATTTATTGATTTTATTTTTAGAATAAATGAAAAATTTATTCTAAAAACATCGTATATAATTCACAATAAAACTGATATATATTTATAAAATATAAATGATTTATAAATGAATTATTCATAGAATCAACTATATTGTTTGAATGACTGTATTGTATTTTGCAATATAAAAGATTGACATAAAAGCTGAAATATAGTAATATTATATAGTAATACAACAAATTATTATTAATATTATTCAAAAATGATAGTGCATATTGGGTCTCTACAATTAAATATGAAAAATTGAATAATTACACTTTTGACTCATATGGAATAAGATGTCTCAAAAAGTTTTATTGTTATGTGAAACATTTTCATAGGGCTTTGAAAAGTAAATATAATTTTATGGAGGTAAGACTATGGCGGGAGTATTGAAGAGATTGCATATTGGCGAGCATCTTTTTCCAAAACCATCACAGAAGGAGATGTGTATTTGCACGCAGGTATTATAGGAGATTTAAACTCCTGCACACATCGACATGAGGAGGCAGCAAGAAAGGGATTTTCGGAAAGAGAATGCCTCATGGTATGCTTACAGCCGGACTTGTATCCACAGTACGGAATGAAACTTCCTGGAGAAGGGTACTATATATATGGGACAGGGAACTAAGTTTACAAAACCTGTCTATTTCGGAGATACAATTACAGCAACTGTGGAAGATAGTGAGAAGGTAAAGGATAAATTCCTTAAGTTAAAACAACATGTGTACAAATCAAAAACGGAGAAGTTGTTTTAGATGCAGAGGCTATGGTACTTCGCACCCAAAAAGGAGGCTAATTAATGAGAGCATAAATTCCTAACTGCATGAGAAGCAGCAGATTTAATTACAGATAATCTGACTATAGCTATAAATGGATTTGTGTTGGAATAGGTGCGGCAGAGAGGAGATACAGGAAAAATTGAAGGAAAGATATGAGGAGACAAAGTCACCTAGAGATTTTGACGACTTTATTATGCTGCCGGTCAAGGTGATGGAAAAGGAGAGAGCACTCAATCTTTGATGGAGAAGGACTCTTAAAGAGAGTTGTTGGTGGACATTGGAATTTGGCCCGAAGTGACAGAAACTGGTTCCTGGACAATAAAAATTGAGGCAGAATACACTTTTCCACAGGGCGTGGATTTCAAGCATATGTTCCGGTTCCTTCAGCATCAGGCGAAAAGGCTACTATTAGTAGCGATAGGTCTTGAAACTTTCTAGCATCTTTGCACCAAGGCGGTGGAAAGCTGAATGAGGTAACAAAGGAAGATTTGTTGACAAAAGATAGAGCTTGAAGGTGAAAGAACATCTTTTTATTATTTAGCACCAAAGATTGATTTTGTACTATAAGAGGTACTTTGCGATGAACTTGGAGATCAGTTTGGAAGATGAGGTTGCTAAGCACTTGGACGCAAAGTCAAATATGGCACTTGCCTGTAAGAACAATGGCGGAAAGGCTACATAGAAATGTGTAAAGGATATAGTAGGTGCAACACTTGATCCAAGACTCGTAAAGATTCCGGGAGTGCTTGTAGATGTGGTTGTTAAATGTACTGATGCATATAACACTTATGAGCTAAGGGCATCTGGTGAAAGAGCAGAATCCTGAGTAGGCCAGCAAATGCCAAGACATTGCTCAGTGCAGAGTTGAACCTCCAAAGCTTGATAACAGAAAAAGTTATAGGCAGAAGAGGTGCCAGCGTGGAGATGTGAATGCATACCTTTAGTTTAACCTGCATAGGTATTCCTGAACTTGCAGGTGCAGCTGCCAATGAGGAAGGTCAGGGAGATAAGATTACTCTAGTGTGTAGGAGTCAGGAATAACCGAGAGAGTTCCTCTCTGGAGGTATCAAATCTCGGAGGAGTAATCAACCACATGTCTCTATTAGATCAGGGATGCGTCGTTTGGACCTTTAAGCAATGGTGGAGGATTAGATGCTACATTCCTTGGACTGGCACGAGAGATGAAGAGGGTAATATAAACGATTCACGCTTCGACCGAAGATCCCAGGTTGTGGAGGATTTAGTACATCTCTCAAAGTACAAAGAGAATTGTATTCTGTGGTACTTTTCACAGCAGGTGGCTTAAAGGAGAAGATTGAAGATGGAGCTTTGTTATCCTTGAAGAGGGTAGAGAAAAGAAATTCATCAAGAAAGTTGAGCAGATAACCTTCTGCAAAGTATGCCACGATACAAATCAAGAAGCTGTAGGTGTCACAGAGATGCGTTTTCAAGCTAACAAAGGACGGCCTTTTGTTAACAGAAATTGCACGCGGAGTAGATCTTGAAAAAGATATTCTTGCATATAGGATTTTAAGCCCATCATTGCTGATGACTCTAAAACTTATGGATGAAAGAATTTTCAAGGATGCTTTTAATGGGCTTGGAGTTATATATAAATAATCATAAATAGTTAGTATTTGTGGGATAGAGTATGGTATGATCATATAATATTAGCTATAGAGGAACAAAAATGCAGATTATTGACTTTTAGAATTATTCTATCTCTCTAGCTTTATGTACCTTGTATCATTTAAAGGTTTTCAGTTGGTTGCTGTTGCACCACCTTTGGCTTTTACTTGCGAAGTTAGTTGTAGAGTATCGTTATCACGAGAGAGACCTAGCTACGGCATACATTAGAAGTATTGTATGGTGAGTCTTGAGTTATGTTCGAAAACTATTTCCTGATCTTTTTACTGTGGGTGCACCTTTTTGGACGTAGAGGATTCTGCGTTTCGGCAGATGCTATTTCAGGTTTTGATCACATCAACTAGCCATATGGCTATATTATCGTAGTTACTGTTCCTGTTCATTGTTGGCATATGGTGGAGTATCTTTGTTCGTTGCTGCTTTGCACTTACCCAATTGGAGCAAAGCTAAAAGATAGTTGAGATTCCAAAGAGAATTCCTCCTAGGTGCTATTGCATTAGGGAGCGATTCACATATACAATGACTGCAACTCCTGGTTCACCCACAAATTCAAACGCTATACTATGGAAGTATTTTTGAGAACAGACGCATTTTGTCTGTTCTACTTGGTATTATTGCAACAGTTATAATGTTTGGACTTGAAACGGCTTTGGTTATCATTCCGTGCAAAGACAAGAAAACAAAAAGGGTGAAGGATATGGACAGCATAATGAACACTTTTAAGCACAGGTGAAGAGAAGAAGGATTTACCTCCATTTATAATAGCACTTGCTCCACCTCTGCAGTTCTTATCATTAACTATGTTTTCATCTAGAATTGAGTTTTATCCTAGCATTGATGGAAGCTATCGCCTGAGGCTAAAACCATAAGAAACAACTTTTAAAGGCTGTAACAGGAAACGTCTTGATTATAGCTTTGTTTGTGGGTATTATTATAACAGTTGTACTCAATTTTGTAAGAGGATTTGACGATGTAGAAAGACTATGACAGTTGGAACTAATGGTTCATTCTCCTTGCACATTCAACACAGCATCAGAGACTAGTTAGTGGTACGTTATTGCAGGTCTTCTCAGCATTTGCACAATAAGTCTGCGGAACAGTAAGTGCTACCTTCTAATCCACTGGCTGGAACACAGCAGTTCTCAAGTTCAGTTTTGCAGGTGTTACGTGACTCAGCATCAGTGTGGATTGTCTATAGTAATTTGAGACTCAGTGGGAAAACAGTTCCTTGATATAGCAGTTTCAAGAGGAATTAATCCACAGGTGCTTCCATAGGAGTTGCTTCTATAGCTTGTGGTGGTAGTGGATACATTGCCACATAATGGCAGTTATTGTTTACATTACAGGAAATAATAATACAGGAATGACTCATATAATGACCAAGTATGTGTCACATGGCAATCATTCCGTTAGCATGCGAAAATCTAATTATAATTTAGTGCAAGCTTTAATAGATAAATACAAGTATAGTGAGCTTTATATAGCATTTCTATATATATTATTTTTAGGGAACTTGAAGCAAGACATTGTACTAGAAAAGTAAGTTGTTTGTGAATTTTATATAAATTATGAATAGGACGGAGCTGGTAGGTACTCATTACACTACATGACCTGAGGCTTTTTGACGCTTTGAATTCAGCCGTGTTGGATGAACTCGAAATGGTTGCTTGGATGGTATTGATACAAATGTTGTGAGAGCTATTGTTTTGACAGGTGCAGGAAATAAGTCATTTGCAGCAGGTGCTGATATTGGTGAGATGAGTAAGCTTAGTCCCGCAGAGGGTAGTTTTCTGAAAGAAGGGAAATGATGCATTCAGAAAAGATTGAGACTTTCCCAATACTTTGTTAGAAGCTGCTAAACGGATTTGCACTTGGGGTGATGCGAGATTGCAATGAGTTGTGATATTCGTATATGTTCCGATAATGCAATGTTTGGTCAGCCGGAGGTTGGACTTGGTATTACACCGGGATTTGGTGGAACGCAGAGACTTGCAAGATTGGTTGGTGCCGGAATGGCAAAACAGCTGATTTATACAGCAAGAAACATAAAGGCAGATGAAGCATTGAGAATCGGACTTGTTAATGCGGTATATCCACAAGAGGAGCTTTTGGGAGTCGCTAAGAAGATGGCCGGTAATATAGCATCAGAATGCACCATTGCAGTTCGTGATCAAGAAGGCTAGTACCGATGGACTTGACGCAAAGATGGATGACGCTATAGTTATCGAAGAGAAACTGTTTGGTAGTTGTTTTGCAACACATGACCAGGTAGAAGGTATGAGTGCTTTCCTTGAGAAGAGAAAAGAAAAGAATTTTACTAATTCATAGAATGCTGTTTGTGTTAATAGTGTTCAATGATAACAAAGCATCTTCCATTTTAAATCGAGATGAGGGATGGAATATGCAATATTGATAATAAATGTAAAGGTTCGTTTTACATTTGTTTTGTATATAGGTGAAAGAAAACTAAGAAAGGATAACGCAAACAAAGACTTTCACTATTTATGTTTGCACTTGGATTTATTCAAGTAGGGTATGATTCTATGGATTTTACTTTAGACAAGAAACATGAGATGGCAAGAGCCCTCTTTAGGGAGTTTGCCGAAAAGGGAAGTAAAACCTCTGCGGTAGAGGTAGATGAAACAGAAGTATTTCCAAGAGAAACTGTAACTAAGCTTGCAAAGCACGGTTTTCTTGGTATTCCTGTAGCAAAGGAGTATGGAGGACAGGGAGCTGATCCATTAGCTTACATTATGTGCGTAGAAGAGCTGTCAAAGGTTTGTGCTACAACAGGTGTTATTGTTTCAGCACATACATCACTTTGTGCAGATCCTATTTTCATGTATGGAACACCTGAACAGAAGGAAAAATACCTTGTACATTGGCAAATGGTGAGAAGCTTGAGCTTTTGCACTTACAGAGCCTAACGCAGGTACAGATGCACAGGGTGCAGTTACAAAGGCTGTACTTGATGGTGATGAGTATGTACTTAATGGCTCAAAGATTTTTATCACAAATGGTAAAGAAGCAGATATCTATGTTGTAATAAAGATGTACAGAGATAAAGGTAGATGCAAAGGGAAGACAAAAGAAGATTTTCTCTGCATTTATAGTTGAGAAGGATACACCGAGATTTAGCTTTGGAACAAAAGAAAAGAAGATGGGTATTAGAGGTTCATCAACCTATGAACTTATATTTACAGATTGCAGAGTTCCAGCGAGAACATGCTTGGACCTGCAGGTAAGGGGTTTGGTATAGCAATGCATACTCTTGATGGTGGTCGTATCGGTATTGCTGCACAGGCACTAGGTATAGCAGAGGGAGCACTTGAGAGAACAGTTGCATATGTAAAAGAGAGAAAGCAGTTTGGAAGATCTATCGGTGCATTCCAAAATACACAGTTTGAGTTAGCGAATATGGCAACCAAAGTAAAAGCGGCACAGATGCTTGTATATAGAGCAGCTATGGCTAAAGCAACCCAGAAGAATTATTCAGAGGAAGCAGCTATGGCTAAGTTGTTTGCGGCAGAAGTAGCTATGGAAGTTACTACAAAGGCAGTACAGCTTCACGGTGGATATGGATATACAAGAGAATATGAGATTGAAAGAATGATGCGTGATGCTAAGATTACAGAAGTGTACGAGGGAAACAAGTTGAAGCTACAAAGAATGGTAATTTCAGGCGGATTGCTTAAACACTGTGCTATTACGAATGGAGGATGTCATGAAGATAGTTGTTTGTATTAAACAAGTGCCTGATACAAAGGGCGGAGTTGTTTTCAACCCTGACGGCACATTAACTAGAGGAGCTATGCTTACAATTATGAACCCGGATGATAAGGCGGGTCTTGAGGCAGCCCTTAGACTTAAAGATAAATATGGCAGAAGTTAGCAGTTGTTACTATGGGACTTCCAAAGGCTGATGAAGTACTTAGAGAAGCGTTGGCAATGGGAGCAGACAATGCTGTACTTATAACAGACAGAGTACTTGGTGGAGCAGATACATGGGCTACATCACAGACTATAGCAGGAGCGCTTAGAAAATTAGAGTATGATCTTATTATAACAGGTCGTCAGGCTATAGATGGAGATACAGCACAAGTAGGTCCACAGATATCAGAGCATTTAGATATACCTGTTATCAGCTATGCACAGAAGATAGAGATAGATGGCGACAGTGTAGTGGTAGAGCGTCAGTTTGATGACAGATATATGGGATTGAAAGCAAAGATGCCGTTACTTGTTACAGCATTATCAGAGCTAAATGAGCCAAGATATATGACTCCTGGCGGTATTTTTGATGCATATGACAAAGAAGTTACTGTACTTTCAAGAGCAGACCTTATAGATGTAGATGATTCCAATATAGGACTTAAGGGATCACCAACTCAGATAGCAAAGGCATCTGACAAGGTAAGAAAGGGCAGGAGAGCAGGTAAACCTTGGTGCATCAGAATCTGTTGATTACATCATAGGCAAATTAAAAGAAACACATATCATCTAAAAAGGAGTCGTTTATGAGACAAAATACAGAAGAATACAGGGGAGTGTTTACATTTGCCCAGCAGGTAGACGGCAAATTGAGCAGCATTTCTCTTGAGCTTATAGGAAAAGGTAAGGATTTAGCTGCTGACCTTAATACAGAAGTAACAGCAGTACTACTGGGATCTGATGTAAAAGGTCTGGTAGATGAGCTTGCAGAGCATGGTGCAGATAAAGTAATAGTAGTGGATGATGCTAAATTAAAAGAGTATCGTACAGAGCCATATACACAGGCATTATCAGCAGTTATAAATGAGTTTAAGCCTGAGATATTCATTATTGAGCTACAGCAATAGGGAAGAGATTTGGACCTAGAGTATCAGCAAGAGTTGGAACAGGACTTACAGCAGACTGTACACAGCTTGATATAGGAGATTACCCATTGGTAGCAGTTGCAGGAAGAGAGCAGAAGCATAATCAGCTTCTTATGACAAGACCGGCATTTGTGGAAACACAATAGTTACTATTGTGATGCTCTGGAGAACAGACCACAGATGGCAGCAACAGTTCGTCCGGGTGTTATGCAAAAAGAAGGAAAGAGGGCAGGAGCAAAGGCAGAGGTAATAGACTTTGATGCTAAGCTGGAAGAGAACAGCAAGTATGTTGAGATCTTAGAGATTGTAAAGAATACAAAGACAACAGAAGATATCATGGCTGCAAAGATCTTAGTATCAGGAGGTAGAGGAGTAGGTTCAGCAGAGAACTTAAGATACTTAAGGATTTGGCTGATGCACTCAATGCAACTGTAAGCTGTTCAAGAGCAGTAGTAGATGCAGGTTGGATGCCAAAGGATATACAGGTAGGACAGACAGGAAAGACGGTTCGTCCACATTTATATTTTGCAATAGGTATTTCAGGTGCAATACAGCATTTGGCAGGTATGGAAGAGAGTGATATCATTATCGCTATCAATAAAGATGAGACAGCACCTATCTTCAGTGTTGCTGACTATGGTATCGTAGGTGATTTGAACAAGATAGTTCCTGCACTTACAGAAAAATTAAAGCTGAATTAGCTAAGGAAAATTAATATAGATTATCTTTTATAGTATATAATTAATTTTAGTTAGTTATTTTGGGTGGGCTGATTATTCAGCTCACCTTTTTGTTGCAATATTTATTATACTTGCAAAATGTCCTACTCTTATGCTAATATTGTCAAGCAATGAGCCGGTGTGGCGGAATGGCAGACGCGACAGACTCAAAATCTGTTATTCGAAAGGGTGCGAGTTCGAGTCTGCCACCGGCAGTAAGCTGTGTGAAGTTTTCTATGCAGCTGTTTGTAAGATGACTTTAAGGAAAAGAATATTGGTTTTTGTGAAAGCTATAGTATGATAGTGAGTAATTTTAAAAACGAGAATTAAGGTGAAGAGACTTATTCTTTTGACAACAAAAGGAGAGTGTAGGAATGAATATTAAAAACAAGCTGGTCGTATTGGCAGAATATTTGCTATCATTTTTGGTGATGAGTACTTTGATAGCAACACAGGTATATGCATCGGTTACCCCTATTAAGAGAAGGGAAAATGTTCAAGCTGCTACTGTACCCATTGTACAACCAAAGGAGCTGAGGGGAGTGTGGTTTTCGTATATTGACTGGAGTGAAATGCCATCTGATGTGGAAGCTTTCAAACAGCGCACAGATCAGGTGATGTCTGATATTAAAAATCGTGGTATGAATGCTATATTTTGTCATGTACACAGCCATTCAGATAGTTATGGTTTGGAAATTAAAGGCATTTACTCAAGTTGTCAGCATATGGTTACAAAGAATCTGTCTTCACATTTGATCCTCTAGAGTATATGTTAGAAAGTGCCCATAAAATGGACCTGCTTTCATGTATGGGCAAACCTTTACAGGGTGACAAATTCAATGGTTCAGTGGGGAGAGGTGCGAAGGTTCTATTGTAAAGCAGTGGGCGTCAAATCCTGACAAGCAAAGAGAATGTACTTTGCATAATGGAAGTTATTATTTAAATCCTTCGAGTGAAGAGGTTCGTAATTATTTAGTAAAATTCAATACGTGAGATATGTGAAAAATTATGCTGTAGATGGTATTCAGTTTGATGATTATTTTTATCCTTCATTAACAACAATGATCCGGCAAAAAGCTTTGATAAGCCGGAACATGATGCATCAGGTAGCAATCTGGTATTACACAGTGGAGAAGAAACAATGTTTCAAACGTTGGTAAAAGATGTATACAAGACAGTTCATCAGGTGCGTCCTCAGGCTGTATTTGAGTCAGTCCGGTAGCTCTTTTATCATCGCTTAGAAGTAATGATTCATACTTTGTAGATATTGATAAGATGGATGGTTTCAAATGAATATATTGACTATATAATGCCACAGCTCTACTATGGTTTTGAGGCATAAAAAGGTGAGTCTGCTCACATAGTGTATGAGAATTGTTTGAATAGTTGGGTTGAACTTAAAAAGAAAGAGTAATAGTAGGGTAAAAGTTATGTATAGGTCTTGGGCTGATAGAACCGGAAAGAATATAAAGGATGGGAATGAAGTCTCAGAATGGCTAAGATACAATGATATTTTATTAAGACAGGTAAAGTCTGCTAGAGAGTGGAGTCGTTGACGGATATGGAATATTTGCATATCAAAACTTTTAGAGAGGCACCTGCAGCCATTGAGTTGGATAATTTACAGACTGTATTTAATTAAATATATTTTGGGTGGATTGATTATCAGTCCACCTTTTTCATTGTTATGGAAAAAGTATATATTTTTGTGCTAGAATACATCAAAGAATTTTATAAGGTT
>BNJV01001397.1_pt1 | contig 98279 bp, 131 predicted proteins | sample 8540591 | NCBI WGS metagenome assembly BNJV01 (sample SAMD00202457, study PRJDB9452) | human saliva metagenome | host: Homo sapiens | reverse complement strand
ACCTGCGCGGCGATCTCGATGACCTGTTGACGCACCTCGACGCTGCGGCTGAGCTGGGTCCGCTGCGTGGCGGAAGCGTCGGAGCCATTAATCGAGTGATGACCGCTAAGCAACCAGGGTGTGGCCCGCATTCCCGGCAAGCACGGTGGAGCGCCGTCACGTTACGCGGAAATCGAGGTTCTGATTCCCGATGAGCCGGGCTCACTCGGGCGCTTGTTCAGCGAGCTGGGTGAATCAGGCATCAACATCGAAGACCTTGTGCTCGAGCACCTGCGGGGGCACAGGCTCAGCGTCGCTCGCCTCGCATGATTGACCCTTCCGTTTCGGACCGATGTGTCGCTGACCTGCAGGAGCGGGGCTGGCGACTGATCACCCACTAAACACCTCGACGAGGAGAATGCTGCAATGAATGACTCGATGCGCAGGGATGCCATTTCACGTGTTGGTATCACGATTGCTATCGACGGCCCCGCGGGTTCTGGAAAGTCCACGGTCTCTAAGGCGTTGGCGACGCGGCTTGGTATCGGCTACCTCGACACGGGGGCGATGTATCGCGCGCTGACGTGGTACCGCTTGGATCGCGGTATTGATCTGGCGGACGGTGAAGCTGTTGCCGCAGCCGCTTTAGCGAGATGCCCCCTGCGGCTCGTGTCGGATCCCGCCGATCCTCACGTGTGGGTGGGTGATCGTGAGGTGACCCAGGATATCCGTGATCCGCGTATTGCGTTGGAAATCAAGCACGTCTCGACGAATCTCGCCGTGCGCGCGTGGATGGCGACCGAGCAGCGCAGCCGCATGATGGAAGCCCGCGAGAAGGGTTCGGGCATGATCGCCGAAGGCCGTGACATCACGACGGTAGTATGCCCCGATGCTGACGTGCGCATCCTGCTTCTGGCCGATCAGGAGGCGCGCCTGCGTCGCCGTACGCTCGAGCTGTACGGCGATGCGACCGATGAACACATGGAGATCGTGCGTGCGCAGGTCGAGGGCCGCGACAAAGCGGATTCTGCGGTGTCCGAGTTCATGGTGGCAGCGCCCGGCGTGAAACGGTGGATCTCGACCGGCTTGGATATCGACGGCGTGTGCGAGGCGATTCTCGCTCACGTGGACGCCGATCTCGCCCGGCGTGACGCGCAGTAGGAACCGAGAGAGGTGTGCCCCGCACCAACAGGTGCGGGGCACACGCATCGCTGGCTAGTAGTTGGGTGAACTGCCCGGTTGGCCGGGAGCCTGGCCGAACGGTGGGTGCTGAGCCTGCGTGGCGGGCGCGGTTCCATAGCCTTGACCCCCGTCTATCCCATAGGCTGCCCCTCGCCAGCTTGAATTCTGCATCCGCTTACGGGGCGTCTGACCTCCATATCCGTATGGGGTTGCCTGGCCGGGTTGGGTCCCGTAACTGTAGGTGGGTCCCTGAGCGGGCTGCGTGCTATAGACCGGTCCCTGGCCCGTCGGCGTGCCGTAGGTCGGTACCTGGGCAGGGGCGGTGCCGTAGCCGTTCACGCCAGGTGTCCCTGGCATCGCCGGGCCACCGCTGTAGGAGCTATTTCTCGACCAGAGAGGGTTGAAGCCCGTGTAGCGCGATTGGCTCGGGGGAACGGTGCCCTGAGGATAGCCTGTTACTCCGTACTGCGGCCCATTGGTCCCGGTGTAGTTAGGCATATCGTGGACGTCTTGGCGCGCTCGCCGATACACAAACCACTTGGATGATGCAGAAGGGAAGGGCAATGATCGCGACGATCAGGATCATGATGAGGGCCGCGCCAGTTGTTACCTTTGCATCGGAGCTCGCTGCAGCGACGGTGCGAAGGGGATCAAGGAAGGTAACTGAGGCTCCGCACGTGAGAAGTTGATAGGGAATCATGTGGTGTATCCTCCGTGCGCGGTAGGGGAACAGGGGTAACCGGTTCGATAAACAGCCGGTTGTGTGTACCGACGCGAAACAGGGCCTTGACAATGAGCAGAGCGGACGGATCGAGCGCCAGCGGGAGCGCCTCGCGTCCGATCGCACGCAGGCGAGCTGGACTCAGTATGCGCCGCCGTAGGAGCCGTAGCTACCGTTCGTGCCCGACGATGGGTAACCGCCCTGCTGGCTGCCGTATGGGTTCCCGTAATCTCCCGAGCCGTAGCCGTTTGCCTGCTGGATCGGTGCGTTCATGGGCGCACCTGACTGGGGATACTGAGGCCCTCCGTAGACACCGCCCGTGACGCCGTACTGAGGCCCGCCGGGGCCGTTGTAGTTAACGGTCTGCATCTGGCGGCGCGACCCCTGGCTCGCCAGGTAACGGAAGAGGTAGTAGCCGCCTGCGATGAGAGCGAAAAGGACTAGCGAGATGACGACGGCCACAGGGTCGTGGGACGTGGTCCGAGAGCGGAAACGTCGACGGGTTGGCGCCGGTACCGCCGCGCTCGCTTGCACCGTGTCCATGGTGGTAACAGCACGTACCGGAGAGCTTTCCACGCTCACGACGACCGCGCTCGCCCAGGCTGTCGGTGTATCCCACATGCCGACGGATGGGACTGCGACTCCAGTGACTGCAAGGGCGAGGGTCGCAGTGGATGTCAGTAGTCGGCGCATGGTCATTTGGATTGCTCCCACGGTGTGTGATGATGACGGATAGACATCAGTCTAGCCGTGCGATTGAGTTGATGACCCGCTGTTCCGTGAGGCGATATGGTGGAGGTGAACGCGGGCGTCGGATAGGTCCTCCGGCGCGATGCAGGAATGTGTCATGGCGCACGCCCGTCGGGTTGCTTCCGGATCGGAGGGTGCGCTATAGTTCTACAGGTCGCCACGGCGACGAATTAAATACGGGCTGTGGCGCAGCTTGGTAGCGCACTTGACTGGGGGTCAAGGGGTCGTGGGTTCAAATCCCGCCAGCCCGACGAAAGAACCGTGAGGAGTTTTTCCTCGCGGTTTTTTTGTTACCCCGTCGTTCGATCGTCGTGGGCTGAGTGGCTGGGGGACCTCTGTCCCTGCCGAGCATGTTCCCGTGGTTTGTAACCGAAATGTGACCCAGCATTTGCTCGCTTTTATTTCGGCCGGTAAAACGTGGTTTTCTCGCAAATATTCGCAGATTTTCGCAGGTCACATGCGGTGCGTGGGCGCATTAAAACGGTCTCAATCAGTTCAATGACTGAGTAAACTGTTTCACAGGTCGAAGTCGTCAACGGGGATGATTTCGACCTGCTTACTGTCGGCGTCTGGGCAGGTGACATGCCCTTTCCTCTGGCTACTAGCTTCTCGCCCACTCGTGCGGTTTTCTACAGTTTCAACTCACCCGGCTTCTGTGTCCCCATCAACGACATCCCGGCCTCGTCCATTGAAGAACGAGGCCGGGGAACGTGCGCACAGTTGGATAGTCTTTTACTGCGCGGGAGTCTCTTCGGTACTGCCCGGATCCACCGCGAAGTCCTCCAGTGTCGGATTCGCAGTTTCCGGGTTCTGGAACTCGGTCACTGTCGTTACCTCTTTGACTGCTGGATCAGACACTGTTAAAGCGGTTGTGTTGCCCGTCTGAGCGACGATGTTTAGCCGATTCTCGGCGTCAAGTTCGACAACGAAGAGATCCTCCAGGTCGCCGGCACCCGCCGATGAAAGCTCTGCGCGCAACCACTCCCTCGTCGCGATGTAGCAACTTGAGGTTGTCGGTCACGACCCTGCCCATTGGACACCAGGACGTAGTTGACGCCACCCTCGCCCTTGCGGCGCACCGTCAGGGGAGCCGTTGGCTTCGCGCTGTACGAGGCTGATGTCGCTCAGTGAAAAGAAGCCCATGCCGCGTAGCTCCGCGAGAAACTCGACTGGATCGAGCTTGTGATCCGTGTTGTCGAGCGCGTCCTGAGTAAATCGCCCGCCCTCGATGATCGTGTACGCCTTTCCCATCACGAGCGAGCGGGTCGACATGAACTTCGACGTCAGGTAGTTCAGACCGGAGATGATTCCAAAGGTGACGAGCAGGACGCTGATGTACTCCGCGAACGAGATTGCGTGGTTGTAGATGACGCCGCCGATAATGCCACCGAGGATAAAGTTCCCGATAAAGTCGATCGGTGTCAGCTGGACCGTCCGCTGCTTGCCCGTGAGGCGCAGGTGGAGGACGATCAGGATGATACCGATCAGGAGCTTAAAGACCGTCATCTCGAAAACCATGAAAATCGAACATGACGCCACGCTACCCGCAGGTGGCAGGGCTGTACCCTGGAGTGTGATCAGCTCGTCGGATCCGCGTCGATGGCTCCCTGAATGTCGTGGAAGAGGAGATTCGAGATCTCGACCTGCACCGTCTCAACCTTCGGTACGTCGCGCAGCAGCAACGGATCGTCAGCGGAGGTCTGGAGGGCGAGCGTGCCGCAACCGAAGATCCGGTCATCGAAGTCCTTTTCGATCTGGATGTCAGAGATGCGGGTGAGTGGCAGATCGTGACCGGTGCGCTTAATGATGCCCTTGCGGGTGATGACTCGCTTCGTCGTCACCGTGTAGGTCGTCGTTATCCACTTGACCCAGGGAACAAGGATGAGCGGAATCGACAGGAGGAGCACGGCGATCCAGATGGTCGAAAGCGCCCAGTAACGCGCGTTCTCCGGGACGTAGAACGAGCCGATCGCCGCTGCGATCACGAGGATCGACTCCACGATGATCGCGGGGAGCAGGGTCTTGATGTGCGTGTGCATGTGCCGGACGACGACCTCGTCCTGGCTGAGGAGCTTTTTCGACAGAGCCATGGCACCATCATGCCAGATCACCACAACTCGTGAAAGCATGCGGGTAACAGCTGCGCGACCTTACCTGAGGTTAAGCAGGCCTGCGGTGCGTGCCAACAATATCTGTATTCACGATGCCGATTGCCGCCATGAGCGCGAGCATTGTCGTCGGGGCCGACAAAACGGAATCCTCTCTTTCAGGTCCTTGGCGAGCGCCACCGACTCTGGCAGCTGCGTCGGCACCTCGCCCTGCGAACGCGGACGCGGATCGCACGTCGGGCGATACGACCAGACGAGCTCGCCCAGGTGGGAGGGCCCGTGCGAGCTGTCGCCGCTGCTGCGCATCGCGACCGTTGCACGAGCGTTGCTGATCGCCGACTCGATCTTCCTGCGGTTACGAATGATCTCGGGGTTGGTGCTGAGACGCTCGATGTCGTCTCCCGTGAAAGCTGCGACCCGGTCGGGGCTGAAACCTGCAAAAGCAGCGCGAATGCACCGCGTTTAGCGAGCACGGTTCGCCAGGAGAGACCAGCTTGGAATCCTTCAAGCACGAGACGTTCGAACACGCCGACTTCGTCGTGGACGGGCAGTCCCCATTCGGCGTCGTAGTAGCTGCGTAACAGCTCGTCATGCGGAGGCCCACGTGGGCCGGATGAGTCCGTCATCGCACAGGGTGAGTCCGGAGGCTAGTGGGAGAACCGTGATTGGGTGAGTGGAGTGTTCATACGTCGATCCTGCGTGCGTGGTGGTCACCGGTCAAGGGCGCCGTGACGCTTGTGGATAACGACGCCGGTTGAAACGAGCCTGTGGATACACGCCAGGGGAGTGCAGATAGGGTGTGGCCCGCCTCCGGGGGAAGCGGGCCACGCACCTGAGCGTGATCAGCGACGGCGCTTCTCGCGCACACGCACCGAAATCTGAATCGGCGTGCCGGCGAAACCGAAAGTCTCGCGCAGACGGCGCTCGATGAAGCGGCGGTAACCGGGATCGAGGAAGCCAGTTGTGAAGAGCACGAAGCGCGGGGGCTTGCCTCGATGCCTGCGTGCCGAAGAGGATGCGGGTTGCTTGCCGCCGCGCAGCCGGGTGGGGGTGCGCGGCAACGAGCTGACCGAGGAAGGCGTTGAGCTGTCCGGTGGGGATACGGGTCTCCCAACCTTCGAGCGCGGTGTCGAGCGCGCGCACGATGCGGTTCGTGTGCCAGCCCGTCTTGGCGGCCAGGTTAATGCGCGGTGCCCATTGGATCTGAACCAGCTCACGCTCGAGCTCGTTCTTGATCTCTTTCGACGCTCCTCGTCAACGAGGTCCCACTTGTTGGTGACGACGACGAGCGCGGCCTGCGTCGATGACCTGCTGGACGACTCGCACGTCCTGCTCCGTCAGGGGAGTCGAGCCGTCAATAAGCACCAGGGCGACCTCGGCCTTCTCGATGGCGGCCTGGGTGCGGATTGATGCGTAGTAGTCCGCTCCGGTTGTGCGGTGCATCTTGCGGCGGATACCCGCGGTGTCGACGAACCACCACGAGCGGCCATCGAGCTCAATGAGCTCATCGACGGGGTCGCGGGTGGTGCCCGCCAGTTCGTTGACGACGACGCGCTCGCCGCTAGCTAGGGGCGTTGAGCAGGAAGACTTCCCGACGTTCGGGCGTCCCACCAGTGCGACGCGACGCGGGCCGCCGGGCGGCAGGGCAGAGGCGACGGCTGACTGGGTCGGCAGGACCTCCATGACGACGTCGAGGAGATCGCCGGTGCCGCGCCCGTGCAGCGCCGAGATTGGGTGGGGCTCGCCCAGGCCAAGGCTCCACAGGTAGGCGGCGTCGGCCTCCTGCAGGGGGGAATCTACCTTGTTGGCGGCAAGGATGATCGGCTTCTTCTTCGAACGGAGCATCTCCACGATGCGTTCGTCGGAAGCGGTCACGCCGACGGTCGCATCCAGGACGAGAACGACGGCGTCGGCCAGATCGACCGCGATCTCCGCCTGCTCGGCGACGGAACGATCCAGACCCTTGACGTCGATTTCCCAGCCGCCCGTGTCGACGAGCGTGAAATCGCGACCCGCCCATTCGGCGGGGTACGAGACGCGGTCACGGGTGACACCCGGCGTGTCCTGTACGACGCCTCGCGGCGACCAAGGATGCGGTTGACCAGCGTGGACTTGCCGACGTTGGGGCGGCCGACGACTGCAAGAACGGGCAGACCCGCAGCCACGTCGTCAGATTCCGCGAGCGCAGACTCGCCGGCCAGGAGGGCCAGGTCCTCCTCGTCCAGATCGAATTGGTCGAGGTTTGCGCGCATGAGACGGGCACGAGCCTCGGTCTCTTCGTCGCTCAGTTCGATCGCGTCCGGCGCTGCGCCGGCTGCGTCGGCGATGTAGTTCTCGGCCGCGTCCGCGTCGAATTCGGCGGTCGCGTCGGGCTGGTTGTCAAAGTCATTCACCCGCCCAGTCTACGGCGTGGCGCGCCGGAAAGGCCCGATGGGAGCCCCTGCGGCGCGCCAGTTCACAGCTTCGCAGCGTTTATTCGTGCGAGCGCACGTCGCCCGCGAGGACCTCGGCGGCGACGGGAACGTCGTTGTATCGGTGGTGGATCCCCTGGATCTCCTGGTACCACTCGGCGCCCTTACCCGTGATGATGACGGTGTCGCCAGGCTCAGCTGCGAGGATCGCACGTCGCACGGCGTCGCGGCGGCAGGTTGTCACCTCGGTGACATCCTCCATGCCCGGACGCACGGATGCGATGCCGCGCAGCAGGTAGTCGCGAATCGACTGTGGATCTTCGGTGCGCGGATTCTCGTCCGTCACCCACAGCACGTCGGCTTCACGCGCGGCGATTTCGGCCAGATGCTCACGCTTGGTGGCATCGCGATCGCCGTCCGTTCCAAAGACGACGACAACACGGCCGGGGGTCAGCTCGCGGGTTGAGCGCAGCGTCCATTCGAGAGCTTCGGGCGTATGCGCGTAGTCGACGATGACGAGTGGCTGGCGGCCGGGCGTCGGGTTGACCTTCTCCATGCGTCCCGGAATCTGGGGAGCATCCTCGATCGACGAGATCACGTCCGCGAGGTCGATGCCGAGGCTCACCGCGCTGACGATCGCGACCGCCGTGTTCTGGATGTTGACCTCACCCAGGATCGGCATGGCAACGCGGTGCCCGGTGCCCGACGGGTCAACGAGGGTAAACACGGTGCGTCCGATCGTCTGATCGGGCGTCACATTTCGGACCTGCCAGTCGGCGTCTTCCTCCGTCAGCGCGGACACCGTGGTGACTGGAACGGTGGCCTGCTGCGCGAGACGACGACCCCATTCATCGTCCACGCACACGACGCCGCGGTGTGAATGCTCCGGCGTGAACAGGAGGGCCTTCGCCTGGAAGTAGTTCTCCATGTCGCCGTAGTAGTCCAGGTGGTCGTGCTGGAGGTTCGTAAACGCAGCCACGTCGAAGACGATGCCGTCGACACGGTGCAGCGACAGGGGCATGCGCGGACAGCTCGATGATGCTTACGCCGCACTCGTACTGCTCGGTTGCTGCCAGGATACGGGCGATGACGGGGGCCTCGGCGGTCGTACGCACGGCCTCGAAGGAGATCGGACCGACGTGGGTCTCCACGGTGCCGCACAGCGACGCCTTCGGGTAGGCGCGAGGCAATCGCGGCGCGCATCAGGTACGAGGTTGTGGTCTTGCCGTTCGTGCCGGTGACCGCCATGGTCGTCAGGCGCGTGGCAGGGCGATGCGTACACGTTGGCGCACAGTGCGGGGACGACGGCGCGCGGGTCGGCCACCTGAATGACGGGCACGCCCAGGCCTCGTTCGAAGGCCTGCGTGCGGCCCTCCTCGTCGGTGAGAACGACACTCGCCCCGGCCTCGATCGCCGCGTGCGCAAAACGAATGCCGTGCTGCTTAAGGCCCGGGATTGCGACGAACAACCACTCGGCCTCACAGTCGTCGGAGGACACGGTGACGCCGCGCAGGCTGAGGGGGGACTCGGCGATCTGTGCAAGTGAGCCATCGGCGCCGTAGAAACCTTGGATGTCCAGGCCTTCGAGGGCGGTCGTCAAAGAGACCGGCGTGATCGTGGGACGAATATCAGTCACTGAAGTCATGGGTCTACTCTAGTTCGTCGCGACGGCGGCGCGCGCCACACATACCGGCGGTGACACAGTAGGATAGGGGTCATGCAGATTTTGACACGCAACGAAGCAACCCATCGCGCTGCCCATCTTCATGTCTCCGCCATCGACGTCGTTGTCGATCTTCGAGATGCACAGGACACCACGAAACCGACTTATCCCGGTGACGTCCACGCTGACGTTGACGTCGGACGAGGAACGTACCTTCATCGACATCGCTGGCGAGGTGAAAGAAGTCCTTCTCAACGGCGAAGCCCACGCGTTCGACGACGACGAAGACCGTGTGTGGGTTGGTGGCCTGCCGGTGGGGGAGACGATCACCCTCGAGGTTCGCGCCCTGGCGAGCTACTCGCGCAGCGGCGAGGGCCTGCACCGCTACACCGATCCCGAGGATGGTGAGGTCTACCTCTACACCCAGTTCGAGCCCAACGACGCTCACCGTGCGTGGCCGTGCGTCGACCAGCCGGGACGTTAAGCCCGAGTGGACCTTCCACGTCATCGCTCCCGCTTAGCTGGGTCGTGTCCTCCAACGGCGTTGAAACGGCCGTCGAGGCCGTGGATGACTCGGTGCGCTGCGCCATGACTTCACGGCGACCCGCCCGCTGTCGAGCTACATCACCGCGATCGTCGCGGGCCCGTGAGCCGTTATCGAGGGTGGCACCTGAGCGGCGGGGCTTCCGATGGCGGCCACGCCGACCTTCCTCTGCGCCTGCTGTGCCGCCGCACCCTCGAGCGTTACCTTGATTCCGACGACGTGTTCGAGGTGACGCGCTGGCCCTGGACTTCTTCCACGAGCGCTACGGCGTGACCTTCCCGTGGGGATCATACGACCAGGTATACGTGCCCGAATACAACCTGGGAGCCATGGAGAACCCGGGCTGCATTACCTTCAATGAAAACTACATTTCTCGCTCGACCCCCACGTTCTCCGAGCGCCAGCGCCGTGCGAACACGACGCTGCACGAAATGTGCCACATGTGGTTCGGCGACCTTGCCACGCCCTCGTGGTGGGACGACCCATGGCTCAAGGAGTCCTTCGCTGAGAACCAGGGAGCCAGCGCGATTGCCACCGCGACCCGCTACGTCGGTGAATGGGCGAACTTCGCGATGAACCGCAAGATCTGGGCCTACACGCAGGACCAGATGCCCACGACGCACCCGATTGCAGCCGATATTCCGGACGTTGCCGCGGCTAAGACAAACTTCGACGGCATCACCTACGCGAAGGGCGCGGCCGTGCTCAAGCAGCTGGTTGCCTGGGTGGGTGACGATGCCTTCTACGAGGGAGCGCGCTCGCTACTTTGCCGAGCACCAGTTCGGCGCGACCAACCTCGCAGGACCTGCTCGTTGCGCTTGAAGGCGCCTCGCGCCAGGAGCTTTCTTCGTGGAAGAGCGCGTGGTTGGAGACATCGGGCCCGTCGACGCTGTCCGCTTCGTGGGTCACCGATAGCGTCGGTGCGATCACGGACTTCACGCTTCATCAGGGCGGCGAGGCCTGCAACGGTGTGCTGCGTCCCCATCGTCTCACCGTTTCGACGTGGCGCGTCGCTGGCGGGGCGCTTGAGCGTACCCACGTGTTCGACGTCCGTATCGACGGCGAGAGTGCTGGGATCGATCCCTGAGGGTGTTCTGCGGTTCCCCGGCGGTGCCGCCTCGGCTGACCTCGTCGTTGTAAACGACGACGACCTCACCTACGCAATCTCGCGCCTCGATGAGCGTTCCACCGACGTGGCGCTCGCCTACGTGGAACCATCGATGCTCCGATCACGCGCGCGGTGATCTGGGCGTCGCTCTGGAACGCGGTGCGCGATGGTCTCCTGGATCCGCGTCGCTTTGTCGTTGCGGTTCTCAACGCCGTTCCGTCGGAAACTGAGCCCGCGATCCGTGATCGACTCCTGCTGTTCGTCGCCGAGGCGATCTCCTCGTTCCTGCCGGGGCAGGCTCGCGCAGACGTCCATGACCAGGTCCTGCGACGACGATCCGTCTGTCTCGTGAGACCGAGGACTCCGACGCGTGGCGCTCGTACACGCGCGCATTCATCGCCGAATTCGCCGCCCGCGGTGGCGACGAATATGAGGCGACGGTCCGCGACTCTGCCAGCAGCGAGAACCCCGACATCGCCTGGCGTGCGCGCCGGGCCCTTGGCGGCGCGCGGCCTTGTCGATGAGGAGTCCATCGAGGCTCGGCGCAGTGCCGACGGCTCGGGTGAAGCCGCTCGCATGAGCGTTGAGGCCCTCGCGTCGCTGCCTTCTGGGGAGGCCCGCGCGGGCCTGGGACCTGGTGTTCTCCGATACCCCTGTCGAACGACTACCCGACCGCGACCCTGGCAGGCCTGCAGGCCTCGTCGTGGGTGGAGAGACCGGCATTGACAGCGCCGTCGAGCGCATGATCAGCTACTGGGAGACCCATACGATCGGCATGGCGCTGCGCTATGCGAACGGCGTACTCGCCTACGGACTCGATATCGACCGTGAGGGCAGCGTCGAGCGCTCGGTGGGCCTGCTGCGTGGCTGGCTCGATGCTCACGGCGATGCTCCCGCGCAGCTGCGCCGCATCGTCGTCGAGCACCTTGACGCTTTCGAACGCGACGAGCACGTCCAGCGTCGCTGGAGTTCGGGCCAGTGACGCAGCCGACATCGAAGCACGGAGCCAGGGGAGGAGCACGACGGTGCTCCTGCCCAGGCCTCGTCCGTGGACCCTGCTGCTTCGATGTCCCTGCTCACGTCGCTTCTCGCCAACCCCCTGGACGCCGGATACGAGCACTACCGCGCAGAACACGGCCCACGGCCCACGGGACTCTTCAGCCGTCTCGCCGTCTTCGCAGTGGCTGTCGCCCTCGGGTTTGGATCGGTCATCGCGATCGACTCGCTGCGGCGCCCGGCCAATGATGTGAAAAGCCGACCTGAAAGAGCAGGCTGCTACGCGTTCGAGCAACGTCGAAGCCTTGAGCGACGAGGTGCGTCGCTCGGCCGCGCCATCGACGACCTGTCGCAGTCTGGCTCACCGATTGCCGTGGATGGCGCGCGCGACCTGGTGACGGCCACACGGCCCGTGAGCGGGCCCGGCATCACAGTGACGCTTACGGATCGAAGCGGCCCGGGAAAGGGGGTGGAGCCGTCCGAGATCAGGATGTCGCGATGGTCGTCAACGCGCTCTGGGCCGCCGGTGCGGAGGCTATTTCAGTGAACGCCAGCGCATCGGACCAGATACTTTCGTGCGCACCGCAGGCTCTGCCATTCTGGTCAACGTCACCCCGTGTCTTCCCCCTACGAGGTGGCGGCAATCGGCGATGCAAACGCCCCTGTCTGTCGCTCTTGTCCGCGGCGCCACTGGCGACTACCCTGTCGACCGCGCAGTCGGTCACCGGTATGACCGTGTCATCCAAAGTCAGCGATAACCTCCAGATGGAGGCACTCACGCTCACAGATTCCCACTACGCAACCCCAGTGGGAGGATCGAACGAAGGTGGTTCTTCATGATTGCCGTCATTGGCTTGATCATCGGCATTGTTCTTGGCGTGCTGCTGGATCCGACCGTGCCAGCGTGGCTTTACCCCATTCCTGCCCGTGGCTGTCGTTGCGGGTCTGGACGCCCCTTTGGTGCCGGACGCGCGTGGCTTGAGGAGCGCTTCGCGGACCGAGTTTTTGTTACGTCGTTCTTTTGAACGTCGTCGTTGCGTGTCTCCTCGTCTTCCTCGGTACGCAGCTTGGTGTTGGCTCAGCGATGACGACCGCGGTTGTCGCCGTTCTGGGCATCCGTATCTTCTCCAACACGGCATCCATTCGCCGCCTCCTCCTGAAAGCCTGAGATGAACGACGAACCCACCTCGACGGTCCCGCACGAAGACGCTGGCAAGGAACCGACGCGCACGCGGGCATCGCATCGCGCTGGACATACGCACCCGCGTCTGTGGGCGCGTGCTCGTCAAGCGTTTTTCGCTCTTCCCCGCGGGCTTCATGTTGTGATGCTCGTGATCTTTATGATTCTCGGATTCGCGTTGGCGACGCAGGTGCGCGCGCAACGTTCCGACCCGCTTGAAGGGCTCTCCGAGCAAGATCTGGTGACCGTGCTCGATGAGCTGGGGACGCGGAACAAAATCTGCGTACCCGCCGCGGCGAGCTTTCCGGTGAACTCGATGAGCTGCGTAGTGCAGCCGATGCGGCGCAAGCGCGCGAGCAGGCGACTCGCAAGGCCGAAATGCAGGCACAGATCGCCGCCGGAACGGTTGCCGTGCATGGTCCCGGAGTCACCGTTGCAGTTGCGGACCCAGGCGCTAACCCGACTCGACACAATTCGTGATGACGCTGGGGAGTTGCGCAATGCTGGAGCTGAGGCCATCGAACTGAATGGCGTGCGCCTGTCGACGCGAGCAGCTTTCACCGGTCAGGCGGGGGCAATCGTGGTAGACGGTACTCCGATCACGTCGCCGTACACATGGAAGGTGATTGGCGAAGCCCAGACGATCGCAACGGCCCTCGATATCCAGGCGGGATCGGTCGCTCAGATGCGCGCGAAGGGAGCGATCGTTCAGATCACGCCCAGTGATGACCTGTCGATCACCTCTCTCGCGACGCCCAAGCCGCCACAGTTTGCTACCTACGGGTGACATCGCGATACACGCACCGCCCAGTGGTGCGTGCTCGCGCCTGATACAAGCCAAACGTCTACACTTAGCTACGTCCATCTTCTTATTTCTTGGAGCGCACAATGTCTGACAACCAGCCGTTCGATCCGACTGCAACCTCAGTTTTCGGCTTGGCGCCTGTGGTTGATGAGGTCGAAGAGGCGCCCGTTACCCTGTCCGCTCGCGACCGTGAGGCCGTCGAGGCGCTGCCCGCCGGATCGGCTCTTCTCATCGTGCAGCGCGGTCCGAACACGGGTGCGCGATTCCTTCTGGACCCGGAGGTGACCAACGCCGGTCGCTCTCCTAAGGCCGATATCTTCCTCGATGACGTGACGGTGTCGCGTAAGCACTGCCAGTTCATCGCCTCTGAGGGGCGGGCACATCGTTCGCGATTCGGGTTCGCTCAACGGAACGTACGGAACCGCGAGCGCGTTGATTCCATCCAGCTGCGTGCTTAGCGACGAAGTTCAGATCGGTAGGCATCGCCTGACGTATCAGCCCTCGACCAAGCAGGCCTGACGTGTCCGCAGCCGTTGCGCACGCGCGAGGGGCAGCTTCGTCTCACGAGGCGCGCTCGTGGCCGCAGGATGCTGATCACAGCCCTGAGCTGTCGATCGGTCGCGTTGTCGACGCTCTGAAAGAGGAATTCCCCGCCATCTCGCTGTCCAAGGTACGTTACCTGGAGAGCGAGGGGCTCGTGGCTCCGGCGCGTACGGGTTCGGTTACCGCAGCTACTCCGCTGCCGACGTCGAGCGGTTGCGTTACGTGCTCACGGAGCAGCGTGATTCATTCACACCGCTGAGTGTGATTCGCACCCAGCTCGATGCGCTCGATGCCGGGCACACACCGACGCGCCGCAGAGTTGCCCAGGTTGTCTCCTCTGAAGGGCAGACAGTGTCGCTGGGCGGGCGTCGCGCGATTCCCACGGCTGACCTGTGCGATCTGACGGGTGTCGATATGGAGACCCTCGAACGCTACACGCGCCTTGGGCTCGTCACACCGGACCTGGCGGGTTACTTTCCTGCGCGCTGTGTGCAGACGGTGTCCGCTATCGCGCGTATTGAGTGTGCTGGAGTTGACGTGCGCGTGTTGCGAGCGGTCCGGCAGGGCGCCGAGCGTAGCGCGGATATCATTGACCAAACGGTGTCCTCGCAGCGGGGACGAGGTCGGGGTGCGGATCGTGAACGTGCGCGTGCCCGAGCGGTTGAGCTGGGTGAGTTGTTTGCCGAGCTGCACCGCGAAATGTTGACGGTAGCCGTGTCCGCTCTCGCGGATGATGGAGACTAAGTCTCATGTTGAACATGAAGGTTAGACTCGCCGCTTCGGTCATTGACCACCGTGCGTCGGTGCTCTACCGTAGTGCTGTTCTCATCAGAGTACCACCTGCAAGGAGCCCGACAGTGAGCGCACAAGCGAACTCCGCTAGCTTAAGGGCATGCTTTTTGGCGACCCGCTCGAAGGCCTTGATACGGACGAGATGGGATACCGTGGCCCGGTCGCGTGCAGCGCCGCTGGGATCACGTACCGCCAGCTCGACTACTGGGCTCGCACTGGCCTTCTTCAGCCGTCAATCCGCGCCGCTCGTGGTTCCGGCTCTCAGCGTCTGTACTCCTTCCGCGACATCCTCGTGCTGAAGGTCGTCAAGAAGCTGCTCGACGCAGGGGTTTCTCCAGCAGGTGCGCATCGCCGTGTCCTCGCTCCAGAACAGGGGAGTGGACGATCTTGCCTCGATAACGTTGATGAGCGATGGCGCATCCGTGTACGAGTGCACCTCGACGGACGAAGTCATCGATCTACTCCAGGGGGGTCAGGGCGTCTTCGGCATTGCGGTTGGCCGCGTGTGGCGCGAGGTCGAGGGCTCGCTCGCGGAGCTTCCGCTTGAGCGCTCCGAGCCTGCGTTCGTTGATGAGCTCGCCGAGCGTCGTCGTTCTAAGCTCTCCGCGTCCTGACACGTCATCTTTCACGATAGCTGTGGGGGCCAGGCTCAGCCTGGCCCCCACAGCTATTTCCGTGTATTGAAACGCCTCGTCGTCGCCGTTAGCGGCGCCTGAGGGGCGTCTCCCACCGTGAAGGAGGATTCAACGTCGGTGATTTCGACAGTCACCATCCCGTTTTCGTCGACGATGTGGGATTCCTCGATCAGTGGTCCATCTTCGGTGCGGATGACCGGAACGGTGCTGAGGTCAATGTCATCGCGGCGCAAGGCGCGATCGAAGGGAACGATCACTTCGCCGTAGGGGCTGAAGATCGCCGCGCGGCACCCCGGCCCTCGTCGAATGACGAATATTCAACGAAGCGGAAGTAGCCGATGTTGTGCGCGGCGCGGTAGCGGCGCTTGATCGTCAGGGTCTCGCCGGGGCAAGCTCAGTGTTCGGCTCAAGGAGGGTGTCGAACGAGATGAACGAGCCAGCCTCGCGCTCACGGAAGACGCCGACGCCACGCGAGAGCTGTTCGCGCACCGTGTACGCAGCCTCGGGATCGGCGCCGATGGCGAGACCGATCGCCGTCGAGGCTGCCGTGTGCGGTGAGCGGTGCACGCGGCGCCCGAAGCGCGAACGAAGCACGCGGGCGACTAGCGGCAGCTGCGAACCGCCGCCGACGACGTATAGGTAGGCGATGTCGCCGCCGAGCTGGCCGACACCAGCCGCATCGGGAACGAGGAGCGGTTCCATCGCAGCAATCGTCGCTTCGACGAGGGGAGTGGCGGCGTCGTGAAGTCGGTGACGGAATTGTCACGGGCTTTCCGTCGACGGGAACGGTGATGAACTTCGTCGAAGGGAGAGCGTCTCCTTCGCATCGCGAGAGTCTTCGATAAGACGCTCCCACTCCGCGTCGCCAAGCTTGCCTGAGTCCGTGCCAGCAGCAGCGGCGAGGCAGTTGGCGAGCACGACGTCAAAGTCATCGCCGCCGATCATGTTGAGGCCGCGCGAGCCCATGACCTCGTGGAGCGTACCCGTGGCGGAGACGATGGAAGCAGTCGAAGGTGCCACCGCCCAGGTCGTGAGACGAGGATTGCGGTGCGCGCTTGAATTGAGGGTTCCCGCGTGGCGGTGCGTGTACTCAAAGCCCGCAGCGGAGGGTTCGTTGACCATCGCGAGAACATTCCAACCGGCACGGCGGAACGCCTCGAGAGTGAGGAAGCGCTGCGCCGACCACGCGTGCGCCGGAATGCCGACGAGGGCTTCGAGCGGCTCCGAATCAGGCAGCGATGCGATGGAAGAGTTTGTGCGCAGCTGGCGCACGACGTAGCTGAGGAAACCTGTTAGTGCGTCGAGGATCGAGATGCTGTGATTGCCCAGGCGCAGCGTCGAGGTGTCAGTCACCGACGGTCGGAGAGCAGGCGCTTGAAAGAGCGCAGGTGGGGGCGCGCCTCCTGGCGGCGTCCTCGGCGTCGAACCCGTAGATCAGGCGGTCGCCGTCAAGAGCGATGATGGACGGAACGAAATCGACCGTATCGTCATTATTGTTGACGAAGGAAACGATCGGGTAGTTGCCCCGATCGACGATAGCGATCGCAGTGGTTTGTGGTGCCAAAATCAACTCCGAGTCTCATGGCATCCACACTAGCGTTTAAATAGGGGAGGTCCTAGGACGTCTCGCCGGGCGTTCGTACATTCCCCAGTAAGGCACTGTTTACAATGGTGACAAAGAGCCAGGCGAGCAGGAAGTATGCGCATCCAGCAATGGCATCAACCACATAATGATTGGCTGTTGCGGACGATTGTCACGATGGTGAGAACGGGGTGGATGGCGAGGATGAGTCGAGCCCACCATGAGCGCCACACGTAGGTGCCGAGCATGAATGCAACCCACACCGACCAACCCGTATGCATCGACGGCATGGCACCGTATGGGTTAGCAAGGCGTGCCGAACAGTTGGGAATATGTGGACGTGTGCTGGGCAACGGCATCGACGAAGCCAAGGTCAGGAACGAGGCGTGGGGGAGCCAGGGGATAGGTCCAGTAGGTGACGAGTGCTCCAATCGTCATGATGACAAGAGTCCATCGGGCGACCCGATAGTGACTGGGAGCCTTCAGCCATAGGATGACCATGGCAAAACCTGTCATGTGCGAAAAAGAAACGGCGTACTGGGCCGAAGCGAGCGATGCGACGAATGGGTGGGCTGTCAGCCATGCGTTTGCATGTGCTTCGATGAACAGGCCGAAGCGGACTCAAAGGCGGCAACATCGTGCGCATGTGCGACGGCGACGGATTCGGGCGCCTTCGCAAGGAACGACAGAATTGAATACGACAGGCATGCCAGTGCGAGCACGATGGTCTCTCGGATGGCAGGGGGGCGCTGTGTGCGCGGGTCGTGGGCTGTCGTCATGACTGTAACTGTACCGCGTGGTCGGAGAGGGGTCGATAAAGAAAAAGCGGACATAATGTAGCATTATCGGATCGAAGGGGTGGGGTGTAGCTGAGCCTCAGTATCGTTCCGCTTGACGTGTCAGATAGAATGGTTCCGTTTCTTATCTACGTCCAGGAGGCTGTTATGGCTGACCGCAGCACTGCGTGGCATGCAGATCGGTGCGAAGTCCCTCGAGTCCGAGGACGGCGTCGTTTTCGCCGACCGTTTCGTCGTTCGTTACGCCTGCCCGAACGGACATGAGTTCGAGGTGACGCTGTCCAGTGAGGCGACGGCTCCGGCGACCTGGGAATGCAAGTGTGGTCAGACCGCTGAGCTTATCGGCGAGACCGTTGAGGACGAGGAAAAACAAGCCCGTCAAGCCGCAGCGTACCCACTGGGACATGCTGCTCGAGCGTCGCTCGGTCGAAGAGCTTGAAGTTGTCCTTACTGAGCAGCTCACTGCGTACCGCGAGGGTCGCCTGCGTCCCGAAGGCTCTTACCGCAAGGGCTGATCACTTCGAGAATGCTCGACGGGCGGCTTGGGTCAGGCGACCCAGGCCGCCTTTCGTTACCATGACGAGCTCTTCGACGAAGATCGACGAGTCGAGTTTCGACTCTCCGGCGATGCGCTCGTCGAAGGTGATCGGCACTTCGGTGATGACGGCTCCCAGGAACGCTCCAGTTCGGTCATTTCGACCTGGAAGCCAAAATCCGGTCGTCGCTACCCGACCGAGGACCTCGTGCTGGGCTAAAAAGGGAAGAACGGTGCAGGCGTAGCCCTCGCTGTCGCGTCTTTGACCGAGTGCCCAGGCAAAAACGGACATAATAATTGCCTGCTTTCGACAGGGCGACGCGCTTGACGACCAGCCGTTGATGGCACCGCCGGGCACCCAACGCGAGCCGATGACGAGGTCGGGCTTATCGGGCCCAGCCATACGTGCCAGCAGCTTCGGCAGATCCACCGGGCGGTGAGATCCGTCCGCATCCATCTGGAGAATAAACGGATAGCCCTGCTCGATTCCCCAACCCATACCGTCGACATAAGCGGTTGCAAGGCCGGACTTCGCGGGACGGTGCAGGACGTGAAGCCGTTCCTCGTCCTCGCGACGAGAATCGACCCACTCCCCGTTCCATCCGGCGATGAGTCATCCACAATGAGGATATGGGCATGGGGCACGTGGGCCCACACACGCGTGAGAATATCCGGGAGCGTCTCCATCTCGTTGTAGGTTGGAATAACAATCAGGGTATGGTCTCCCTGCGGAGACGGAACAAGGCGCTCAGAAACGGTCATGATTCACATTTTGCCGAATTTAGTGGCTCGACGCACGCCTGGCACGCGCTGAGGCCCTTATTCCTTGCCCGATAACTGTCACTAACGCCAGAGCGTTGATAACAAACGTGGCGGCCATGACGGCGCCTGGAATCCTCTCCCCCGCCCGCGCTGTCACTGTCAGCGACGAACGCAGCGGAATATCGGCGGCGAGTGTTGCTGCCTGCTCGGTACCGGTGCTCTCAATAATCGAACCGTCGGGCCGAATCACGTAGGAATGCCCTGTTGTTGAAGCCTGGACGGCGCTGCGCGAATACTCCATCGCGCGCATACGCAACAGCTGTCCCTGCTGGGCCGACTCGCCCGAGGAACGGAAGTGATAGTTGTTCGACGGAACGATAATCGCCCTGTCCCCCACGAGCCACACCATCGCCGATCACCAGAGGGTAGGCGGCCTCGAAACAGATCCCGACGGCGAGAGGGAACGCTGTGCCCATCGCGTGCCTTCAATCGTCATCAGCGGAGGTTCATCCCCCGCCTCCATGTCACGGCTTGACTGCGCTACTTCAGTGGCAAAGGACGCAATGAAGTCGCGGAATGGAATGAACTCACCAAAGGGGACGGGAACGTGCTTGGACTAACGAGCCGACTCATCGACCCCCTGCCCCTGTTTCCCCAGACCGCGAGCCAGTTCTTGACGCGATCATGTTCGTTGAGGTTTGTGTATCCGATAAGAATCGGTGCATCCAGAGCTACGGAGGCTGATCGACGGCCGTGCCGATCGCAGGAAAAGCAACGGGATCACGATCAACGGATCCTTCGCCCCAGATTGCAAGATCGATCGGGTCGTGCGCGAGCTCCGGCGAACTCGCGAGCTCCAGGGATGCCCGCACGTTGTTAATCGGTCCTCGCCCTCACGGCTGTGGGCCCTGAGCGCCAGGCAACGCGATATCGCCCTGCACGACACCGACGCGCAGCATGCCACTCTCCGCCTGATTAGGCAAAGAAATCGCGAGGGGCGCGACGTATGCCGCGGCGACAATGATAGCCAACGCGGGACGCGAAAACCAATGCTCGCGTAGAAGTGCGGCATCGCGAGCCGCGAAAGCGCGGCGTACGAGAACGGCGAGAAAAACGACGACCGCGGTGATCAGCGTGGTTCCGCCGTAGGGTGCGAGATGGCCGAGCGGCGAATCCACCTGAGGTAACGCAACGGACCCCCACGGAAGCCCGACCATGGCCAGCGCGAGCGCGCAGCGTCAACACCGGCCCACGTGAGTGCGTAGAACAGGGCCTGCATGATGGGTCCCCGTGCCCATGCCCACAGCTGTGTCCAACGCGTGAATAACGCCCATGCCATGAGGAAAGAAAGAGTCTGGACGAACGCAAGGACGAACCAGGAGGCCCTCGTACCCACCGCCAAGGGAATCCAGTCGATGAGCGGAATCCAGAAGCTCATGCCGAACACGAAGGTAACCGTCAGCGCACGCGGTGCCCTGGCCTCGTCGATGCGTGAAATGTACAGTGCGAGAGCGGGCACCGAGAGCCACCACCAGCCCAGCGGCGGGAACGACGCATACAACGCGAGTCCCGCAACAGCGGCGATGATCGAATCACCGCAGACGTGTGCGAACGAAACCCGTCGCAAGATCTCCTGATGCCCCACGAGCCCTCCGCTCTCTTAAATCGTCGACCAGGCCACAATACCGCGACCGATACGGTCCTTCGCGGCTTCGGCCTTTCGCTTCAGTTCACTGCTCGTCGCGGCCGATGCGATCTGCCCCAGGCAATCCATGACCTGACGCATCCAACGCACAAAGTCGCCTGCCTGGATGGGGGTTGCATCGATGGCAGTGGCCAGCGTCGACCCATGTGCCCACGCGAGCGTTGCAGCCATGAGCCCTGCGTCCAGGCTCGGAGTGAGATCACAGCCACAAGCCTTTTTCGACGCGATGCACACGCTCCAGGGTCGCCAGGCTCTCGTGCCAAGCCTCCCTGCACACGCATACCCACACCTGCGGGTGCCAGCTGTTGGGCATCGTCGTCGGAACGTGAATCGTACACGAGGGCCGAGACCATCGATGCAAGCTCCGCCTCGTCGAGCTCGTTCCAGGTTCCCTCGTTCATCGACATGGCACGACCAGGTCGCGTTCGCCGAAAAGACGACGCAAACGCTGACCCGAATCGGTGACTTTATCTCCGGCCAAAAAGCCGAGGCGTTCCAGAACCGCGCAAACACACGGTCGAACTGGGCAGCGACCGAACCTGTCTGGGGAATCGATGGATGATCGGAGTCGATCAATCTGCGTGCCAGACGCGCCCACCGGGCCCCCGCCCGCGCGTGTTCTTCCCGGTGCGGGCAGCGGTGGACCGGATGCTTGCGCATCGCCACGCGAAGTGCCGATATCGGATCTGAGGACTCGAGGGACTCCACCGGAATCTTGTAGGCTCCTCGCGCGGCCTGAGAACGCAGCTCTGCGGCGATACGGGTGCGCTCCTTCGTGCGTCGAAGCGCGGAGCCGCCGGGGATGTTCATGTGGCCAACGACTGCGATTCCTCCGCGCACGTCCTCGGGTGCCAATGCGCGCCACGTGGAATCCTCGCCGATGACGGATACCTCGACGCGGCCCGAGGCGCTGGTGGCCTTCGCGCCAACGACACACAGGCGCGACTTGCGTCCGCGCGTGAGAGCGAGAATGTCACCGGGTCGAACGCCCGACAGTACACGACGAGACTCATCGCGCGCCTCGCGCTTGCGTGCGCGCGCACCGGATTTCTCCGCTTGACCCAACTGGTCGCGCAGAGTCAGGTACTCGCGCACATCACCGTGTGAACACGACAGCTCATCGGCCATCGAATCGCGCTGCGCTTCCAGTTCCGTCAGACGCGAGGCAAGCGTAACGACGGCAGAATCAGCCTGATACTGAGCGAACGACGACTCAAGACCTTTGCGCGTCTGGGCGCGAGATGAGCGTGCGAGCAGGTTGACAACCATGTTGTACGTCGGCGTGAACGCGGACATCAATGGATAGGTGCGCTTGGAAGCGAGGGCTGCGACCTCTTCGGGTGCTACTCCCCCACGATGCGACACGACCGCGTGTCCCTCAGTATCGATGCCACGGCGCCCCGCTCGTCCCGACAGCTGCGTGTACTCACCAGCAGACAGGGAGACGTGCGCCGAGCCGTTCCACTTCGTGAGAGACTCGATGACGACCGTGCGAGCGGGCATATTGATGCCGAGTGCCAACGTTTCCGTCGCGTACACCATCTTGACGAGGCCGCGCGAAAACAGGTGCTCGACGCTCTCCTTCATGAGGGGCAGCATGCCAGCGTGGTGGGCGGCGATGCCGCGCATGAGGCCGCGTTTCCACGCCTCGGCACCGAGAACAATGGCATCCTCGGGAGGAAGAAGCGCGATGACCTCATCCACGTAGCTCTCGATCTCGGCGGCCTCCGAGCGCGTTGTCAGTGTGATGCGCGTGGAGAGGATCTGACGCACTGCGTCCTCGCATCCCGCCCGCGAGAAGATAAAGGTGATGGCGGGCAGCAGCCGCGCACGGTCAAGAGAAATCAGCGTCGAGGGACGCGACTCGCGACGTACCCGGACCTCGCGGTTCCACGAGCGCGAGCCGCGCCCGCCACGCATCCCGGAGTCGCGCGTCGCGGCCACGAGCTCGGGGTTCAGCTTCCCCTTACCGGTGGGCGCGTACAGGTCGAAGATCTCCTCGCCGACAATCATGTGCTGGTAGAGCGGGACGGGGCGCTTCTCAGAGACGATAATCTCGCAGCTGGAGCGCACCTCACGGATCCACGCCCCGAACTCCTCGGCGTTCGACACCGTGGCCGACAGCGCGATGATCGCGACGTGTGCGGGCAGGTGAATGATCACTTCCTCCCACACCGGGCCGCGCATCTTATCCGCCAGGTAGTGGACCTCGTCGAGGATGACGACGCCCAAGTCGCTCAGGGCTGCACCAGCGTAGATCATGTTGCGCAGGACCTCAGTTGTCATGACGACGACCGGGGCACCGGAGTTGACCGACGTGTCTCCGGTTGCCAGGCCGACGTTGTCCGCACCGTAGAGGTCGCACAGCTCCAGGTACTTCTGGTTGGACAGTGCCTTGATCGGCGTCGTGTAGAACGCGCGCATTCCCTGCTCGAGCGCGACGTATGCGCCGAACTGACCCACGATGGTTTTACCCGCGCCCGTAGGAGCGGCCACGAGGACAGAGCTGCCGGCCTCGACGGCATCGAGTGCCTGGATCTGAAACGGGTCCGGGGTGAAGCTCAGCGTGGAGACCCAGCGCGCGCGAAGCGACGAGGCAGCCTGCGCCTCGGCCTTGTACGCGGCGTAGCGCTGGGCTGCACTGCCCACGCCGAGGCCGATCTCTTCCTCGCGCGTGACGGTCTGGGTGTCCCGGGTGCGGTGTCGACGTCGTTTGGGGCTCACGATGCATCCTCTCGGGTCCAGGTCGACAAAACTGAGCGCGCACGGCGTGCGGCCTCGTCGCGCATATCCGGCGTTGCTGCGCGCAGGTGTGGGGCAATGTCGATGAGGAGGCTCAGGCCCCACTGTTCGTTCCAGACGGGAAGGGTGATGCGCGCTCCCCGACCGTCCAGCTCGGAGACGATGTGACCGTCGTATTCGTCGGCGATCCAACGAGCATCGCGATCGACGTCGAGCGTCCAGGTGGGTGCGTCATGACGCATACGGCGCGGCTCCTCGACGCGTGGCCCCTCGCCGCGCACGTCGCTGATGGACGCGACCGCGAAGCTGCGAGCCTCCCCCGCGCGAGTGCACCAGCCGCGCAGCAGCCAGCCGCTCGCGCTCGCCTCGAGCGACCACGGGTCGACGATGCGGCGCGTGCGAACGCCTGAAGCGGACACATAGGTGAAAGACACTCGTTCTTCGCGCAGGAGGGCGTCGCGCAGAGTCTCAAGGCTCGCGCTCGACGAGGCCAGAGACGGAATCGCTTCCACGTGCTGTTCGGCGTCAGCCTCTTTCAAGCCACCGAGCGCGCAGACGACGAGGGCTGCGTGCGGAACATGCGCGGACAGCTCCTTGCCGAGCAGCGGAGTCATCGCAGACAGGCCAATGAGAAGAGCCTGCGCCTCAAGCGTTGACAGCCGCAGCGGTGCCGAGGCACCCAGCGTCGAGCGCAGCGAGACACGCTGTTCTTGCGCGTACAGTTCCCAATCGAGCTCAAAGGACGCGCCGGGCAGTGAATCTCCAACAGAGGCAAGGTATTCGACGTCGCGACGCACCTGCCGGCGAGTGCGATGGAAATGCGCAGCGATCTCATCGACGCTCGCGCCCGGGTGCTCACTCATCCACGCCACCATCGAGGCAAGCCGGACGACGGCCAGCTGAACGTTCTCAGGCATCGCGCTCACCCCACGTGGCAGCAATACGCAGACGCGTCACCATCGCGTCTCGCAGCAGCTCGGGTGCGACGACGACGACGTCGTCTGCCACTGGAAGAAGACGGCCGATCCACGTTCCCATCTCTGCGCCTTCAAGCGCGATACGTTCCCAGCCGTGCCGAGGCGAGCCGTGCTCCTCAGACGATGCCCCGGCCTCGTAACCGTGGAGAAGCGTGCGCGCAGTGGAGTCCTCGCGCACGTCGACGACGGGAGAGACGAACGATGACACACGCGGAAACGCTGCTCCCTCGGGTGGAAGCGAAGCGTCGCCCGGCTCTCCGATGAACGAAATCTGCGAGCGTATGCGCGACACGGAACGTGCGTTCATCCCCTCGGTCGAGATCCCACCCCCACAGGTACAAGGCGCGGCCCTGGACCGACAGAGCCCACGGCTCGACGGAGCGCTCAGTGAGCTCGCGAGAGCCCGGGTATTCGAAGCACACCACGCGCCGCTCGCGAATTGCCTGCGACAACACGGTGGCTGCCCCGAGGCCGGTGAGACCCAGACGAATTGTCGGAGCAGAAACGTCGTCGGAGGAAGCTGCAGCCGCCTTCGCATCGATCGCGTCGGCGAAGAATTCGCTGCTATCCCACGCACGTGCGGCCAGCGACATGAGTGCGCGGTCGGTACTCGTCACTTCGATGCCGGGCGCAAAAGAATCCCAGGCGATGCTGTAGCGCTCCCCCGACTGGATCGTCATGTGCGCACCAGCGTCGCGCAATGCATCTTTGTCGCGCTGGAACTGCGTTTCGAAGGCATCGTCAGCGAGCCCCTGATATCCGGGAAGAGCACGCAATTGCGCCTTCGTGCGCCCGGGACGTGCGCCCAGGAGCTCGACAAAAAGCTCAAGGACGCGCACGTTAGCGTTGACAGCGGTACTCACCCGCCTACCCTACGCGAAACGCGCGCGTCCCGAGCATACGGCGCACCGTTTAGGACTGAGGCGACGCGGCATCAGCCGTGCTCGCGTACTCGTTGGTCACGATGACGGTCGGATCGACGTCTCCTTCGAGGACCCCAATCGACGTCAGGAACGACACCATGGAAGACCACGTGGCGAGATCCTGCACGCCGTCAGCGTGGGCATCGTCTCCGAGCCACAGAGGAACGGTCGCAGCGAGTACAGCATTAGCTGCGGCCAGCGACGTCTCGTCGCTGAGCGTCGTATCCCACTTCGCCGTCGCGTCAATCGCGACCTGGGATCGGCTGCGATCGCGTTCATCGCCTCGGTGGTTGCGGACACGACCGCGCGTGCCGCATCAGGGTGGGCCTGCGCCCACTCGCGTGTCGTAATAATCGAGGGCCGCCACCAGCGGAGTCGAGGCTCCGTCCAACGGAATCTCCCGGATGTCGATGCCCGCCAGTCTCATCTGCACCGCGTCATTGTTGGTAAAGCCAACGACTGCGTCAACCTGGCCAGCCGCGAGGGCCGCCTGCTGCGTGTAGCCGATCGACGAAATGGTCACGTCTGATGTCTGCAGGCCACCGGCCTTGATAGCGGCAAGAGTGGCATAGTAGCTCGAACCATACTCACCCGGAATACCAATGTTCTTTCCGGCAAGGTCAGCCAGGCTCGTGATCGATGACGATGCCGGGACGATGACACTCCCCGGGTAAGTCGCGTAATACTGGCCAATCGACACGAGGTCCATGCCCTGCGAGGCGGCAACCGCAGCCTCGTCGCCGGAGGCGATGACCACGTTCTCCTGGCCGGCGAGAAGTGCCGTGAACAGGCCCTCATCCGAGCCATGATGGCGGACGGTGGCTGCGACACCTGCATCGTTATACAGCCCCTGAGAATCAGCGACGTAGACGGGAGCGAACTGCACGTTCGGGATGTAGGTCAGGCCAATCGCCACGTCCGAGGCGCCGCGGGAGGACGCGCCCGACTGCGTTGTCACCGGGTACGACTGTGCAAGCGCCCAGTACCAGCGAGGCGCTGGCTGCGATAACGGTTGCGTGAACGATAGTGGAAAGCTTCAAGGGATGTCTCCTTCACTGCGTGATGGCGTAACGCTTTGACCGCTCGATGCGATACACGATGACGTACAAAATTGTTGCCATGATGCACAGGATCGTGATGACGACAAACATGCCGGCGGTGTCCACGTTGCTTCTCATTTGAGTGAGTACCTGCCCTGAGCCCGGACCCTCCCATGACCATCTCCCCCACGACTGCGCCCGTGACAGACAGAGCAAACCCGTTGCGCAGGCCGCCCAGAATGGCGGGCGCGGCAAGAGGTAGCTCCATCTGTGCAGCCATCGTCCAGCCCGTCGCGCCGTCAAGTGCAGCAGCTTCGAGCAACTCGCGATCGATATGACGCAAGCCGACGACGGTGGATACAAGGATCGGGAAGAACACCATCAGCGCACACAGCACGATGACCGGCGTGATGCCGTACCCAACCCACAGCACGAGAATGGGGGCGATTGCGATGGCGGGCAACGCTTGGGTTGCTCAAGGAAAGGGTTCCACCGCGGCGGCCAACAGCCGCCAGCGGTAGATCGCATACGCGAGTGGCAGCGCAACGACCGTTCCGAGCGCGCACCCTGCGATGGCCTCGCCTCCCGTCACCGCAATCTGACGCCAGGTGGTAGGGCGCTGGAGCAGCGCCAAGCCTTTTCGGGCAACAGCAAGCGGATCGGGCAGACGCCAGGCTTCGATGCCGGTCAGTGTCGTCGTCAGCCACCATCCCGCCAGCACAAGGGCAAGGAAGATGATCGGTGCCGCGACGGTGAGCGCACCGCGGGGCTTGTTCCGAGTTGCCACGACTTACTTTCCGACACCGGGGGTACGCGCAGCACAGCAGACGCACGGATGCGCCTCATGCACTCCTCCCATCCGGACTTTAACCGTCGGTGCCGGAATTTCACCGGCTCAACCGCCCTCGTTCTGTGAAGGCGGGTCGCGGACTATCACCGCCGGTTCGGACTTTCACCGACCCCGGAGTACTCGTGTGCCATTGTGCCACCGACCGGCGCGGCGCGCGAGGCGTATCCGCTATGAGAGAAAAAGGGCGGCCGGACGGGATCTTGTCCCGTTCCGGCCGCTGAAATAAGTGTGCGATCAGTGTGAATGGGCGTTGGCGAGTTCGCGCAGCGCCTCGACCTCACGATGAGCGTCTTCCGCACGGAAGACCGCGGAACCCGCGACGAAGTTGTCGGCGCCGGCTTCGGCCGCACGCTCGATGGTCGCGCGGGAAATACCGCCATCGACCTGGATCGACACCTGCAGCCCCGCGGCGTTGATGGCGGCGCGCGTGCGCTCGATCTTCGGGATCATCTGCTCGATGAAGGACTGGCCGCCGAAACCGGGCTCAACCGTCATGATGAGAATCATGTCGAATTCGTTGAGGATGTCCACGAACGGCGCGATGTCGGTCGCGGGCTTCAAAGCCAGGCCTGCGCGTGCGCCGATGCGGTGCAGTTCTCGTGCGAGGCGCAGCGGTGCTGCTGCGGCCTCTGCGTGGAAGGTGACGGACTCGCAGCCGACCTCCGCATACTGCGGCGCCCAGCGATCCGGGTCCTCGATCATGAGGTGCGCGTCGACCGGGAGAATGCCGGACTTGACGACGGCCTCCGCGACGGGCAGACCCCACGAGAGGTTGGGGACGAAATGGTTGTCCATGACGTCGACGTGAGCGATATCCGCTCCTGCGATCTTGGTGAGCTCACCGCGCAGGTCAGCGATATCGCAGTTGAGAATCGACGGGCTAATTGTGGCGTTCATAACGCATATGCTAGCGCTTGCGCAGGCAGGCTACAAACATAAGGTCCGTGCCGAAACGGTGGTCCCAGAGCTGGAGCGTCCGACCGCGAAACCCCTTGATGACGCCGGCGGATGCCGGCACGTCCAGCGCTTCGGGTGCGCATTCGTTAGCGAGCGCCACGGTGTCAAGCAGTTCAACCTCGCCAGCCTCGAGCAGACGCTCAACCTGTTCACGCGTTTCGGCCGCGTGTGGCGAACACGTGATGTATGTGAGAACGCCTCCGGGGCGTGTCAGCGCGACTGCTCGATCGAGGAGTTCGCGCTGGAGAACAGTCAGTTCCTCCACGTCTGCGGGCGTGCGGTTCCAACGGGACTCGGGGCGGCGGCGCATCGACCCCATGCCCGAGCAGGGTGCGTCGACGACGACACGGTCGAAAGATCCGAGCGGCCAGCTGCTGCGTCCACCACCGAACGTCCGACCGTCGCCGCTCACGACCTCGATAGAGTCGAACTGGCGCGTCGTGCGCTCGACGAGGCGGGCGCGGTGAGGGTGCACCTCGTTGGCGGTCACGCGCGCACCAGCGTCGGTAGCGAGACCGGCCAACAGCGCGGCCTTACCGCCGGGGCCTGCGCACAGGTCGAGCCATCGTTCATCAGAGCCGCCCTTGAGCGGTGCCGACGCGGCAATGAGGGCGGCGAGCTGTGAGCCTTCGTCCTGCGCGCCGGCGCGTCCGTCGCGAATCGAGGGCAGGCGCGCGGGGTCTCCGGATTCGAGGAGCACGGCATTCGGGGAGACCGCACCCAGGGCGACGCGCGTGTCGAGGATATCCTCAGCCTCGTCGGCGAGTTCGTCGACGCTCATCAGCGATGGGCGGGCCACCAGAGTGACCGTGGGGACCTCGTTATCTGCCTCGAGAGCGTCGAGAAGCTCATCCTCAGGGGTAACCGTGGGCCTTCAGGGCCTCACGGAACGCGGCGACCATCCACGCCGGGTGCGAGTAGCGCACGCCGAGAGCCTCGTCCTCGTCAGCAATTGCATCCATGGCTGCCTCACGCTCCGAAGGATCCTCGCGGGTGATCGAGCGCAAGGACGGCGTTGACGAAACGGACGGGGCCATCCGTCAGGTGCTCTCGGGCGACATCGACGGTGGCGGAAACAGCCGCGTGGTCGGGCACTCGCATGTCGAGGAGCTGGTGGGCGCCCATGCGCAGGATGACAAGCGCGCGCGGATCGAGATCAGACAGCGGACGATCGATGTGGCGCGAGATGACCCAATCAAGGCGGCCAATCGCGCGCAGCGTGCCGTGGACGAGCTCGAGGTGAAGGCGGCATCACGATCAGAGAAGTGACCGTCGCGCCGAGCCTGACGCAGAGCCTTTGGCAAAATGATGTTCGCAAACGCGCCCTGCGTCGCGACCTCGTGAAGAACGTCGTAGGCGATACGACGAGGCTCGTCCGCCTTGCGCAGCTTGCGGTAACCATCCGCGTAACGCTTCTCGCTCATCGCTCACCCTCCAGCTCTCCACCAAGGCGAAGGTCTTCGGAAGGCCGCGCTCCCCTCGCCCAGGCAGCCGCGTCCATCCATGACTTACCTGCCGGGGCGACTTTTGCCGAGCACGAGCGCTCCACTCGCGCATCCGACGGTCACCTGCTTTCTTCGTCACGTCGAGCTGCCCGGGTTCGAGATCGTCTCGGTCCACGGGCGTTGCCTTGTCGAGCTTCATGCGCGCCCCGCCCGGCAGCACCGTGTAGGCGCCGGGATTGGGCGTCACGGAACGAATGACGCGATCCTCGTACCGGCGTCGTGAGTGAAGGACACATAGCCGTCGACGTGCTCGAGGCGGCGAGCATGCGTGACGCCCTCGGAGGGCTGCGGAGTGGCGGTTGCGTGGCCAGCAGCGAGCGCATCGACGACGCCGAGCACCTGGTCCGCCCCGGCCTCGGCCATGGACGAGAGCAGCTCACCAGCGCTGTCGTGACCGATCGGAACCTCGATGCGCGAGTAGACGTCGCCCGTATCCAGGCCCTCCTCGAGGTTGAACACGCAGGACGCGGTCGTCGCATCGCCTTCGCGAATCGCCCACTGGACAGGAGCAGCTCCGCGCCACCTCGGCAGATCCGAGAAATGCAGGTTCACCCAGCCGTGCACGGGCATCGCCAGCACGTTCGGGGGAACGAGGCCGCCGTAGGCCACAACCACGCCGAGGTCCGCATGGGCGTCCTCGATGCGCTGCGCGATCTCGGGGGTTTTCAGGGTCGCTGTCTCCAGCAGTTCGACACCCGATTCGGTGGCAACCTCTGCCACCGGTGACGGGTACATCGTCTTTCCGCGGCCACGCCGAGCCGGTGGGCGCGTGATGACGAGGGCGACCTCGTGGGACGACGACAGCAGGGCCCGCAGCGTGGGAACTGCGGCCTCGGGGGTACCAGCAAAAATAATGCGCACGGCCGCCAGTTTACGGCACCACGCAGGCCCTGACTCAGAAGAGCTCGGGTGGGTTCACGCTCATTTTCACGAGCGGAACCTTGCGTGCGCTACGGGAACGTCGAATATCGGTGAGCACAGCGAGCATCGACGCCGCCCCGGCCAACGGGGTTCGCACCAACGTACGCACCTCGTTTTCTTCGCCTTCGCGCGTTGCCGGGCGCACGACGGTACCGACCAGCTCAGCGCCTCCCTCGCGAATGACCTGTTCGGCGACTTGACGGACCTGAGCCGCCGGCCCATCCAGGGCGACCATCGTCGTGGCAGGGAAAAAGCCCAGGGCCTCGCGCTCATCAAGAAGACGATCGGCGTAGTCGGTGGGAGCCCACCGCACGAGTGCCTGCCCCAACGCATCGGGAATCGTTCCGACGACGAGGCCGGGGTGGCCTGGGCGGACAAGGGACAGTGCGTTGAGCCACCGCCGGGCAGCCTCCTCCGGGGCCCACAGTTCGGCTCGCCCGGCCAGAGCGTGCGCGTCGAGGATGATGGCGGCGGCGTAGCCACCGTCCACGTCTGGCTCAGCTCCCGGCGTAGCAACGACGACCGTGGGGCGTGAGGGCAGTTGGCGGTTGATTCTGTGGGCAGCCGAAGACTCGAGGACCGACGCGTCCGGGAGGTTGCGCGCGATCTCTTCGGCGGTGCGCGTCGATCCCACGCGAGCTGCGCGTAGCTCTGTGCCGGAGCATGTGGGCACCGCCATGACTGCGAGGTGCGGGCACACCACGAGCAGGTCACCTCTCCCCGCGCTGCCCACAGCGAGAGGCCCGGAGCAGTGACGACAGCGAGCACGTTCGCCGCAGCGTCGGCAGACGACCGTGGGCCAATATCCCGAGGCTGCGACCTGGATGAGCACGGGGCCTTCACGCAGTCCCTGGCGGATCATACGCAACGCGGCCTGAGGAATGCGCATGTGACCGCTGGCACCTCGCGTTCTGCTTCCGTCGCGCCATGCAGATGCACGCGAGAGTCGCGTCACGCAGCGCGCCCGGGCACCGGGTCGAGACTCACAGCCCACCCGGAACGGACGAGAGCCTGCGCCTTCACCGAGCGCGCGAACGAAGCGACGAGTAGGCCCGCGCCCTCCACCGCGCACCGTTGAACGGCAACGTCGAGAACGTCACAGCGAGGGAACCGACGCTCACGCAGCCGATCGTCGCCGTCGTCGCAGATAACGATGAGACCCAGCTTCGCACAGGGAACCCACACTGCCGACCGTGTGCCAACAACAATCGGAACATGCCCCATAGTCGCAGCGACGTGGACACGGTATCGTTCCTCGGGCGCCACCTCGCCACCGGCCAGGCGACGGAGACCCCAAGATCCTCCTCAAGCGCACGTGCGTACCGCGCTGCGTCCTCTCCGGTGGCGGTCACGATGATGGCGCTGCGACCCGACGAAACGGTAGCGGCGACGGCATCCGACAGGCAGCGCCGGATGAGCGGTCGCAGTGCAGTGACGACCGCACGAGGAGATTCGCCGACGGAGAGCCGGTTCAACAGGGCCTGTCCTGCGAATATGCTGCCCCACGCTGCAGAAACCCGACGGAGCCTCGAGAGTCGGCCAAGCCGGGGCCTGTGCCTCACGACTTGCCGTTCTCCCGCGCGCATGCCGCGGTGGAATCGCGAGCGACAGCACCTGGGAGGTCGTCGCGAGGAAACGCGTGGCAATGCGACGAGCAGTCTCATACAGAGCGGGCGTCAGCACCGGGCATCGCAGACGATACCGATTCGATCTGCGCGGCATCGTCAAAGCACATCGCGACGTGTACGCTCAACGATCCAGCCATCCACGCGCGTCCCGGAAAACCGTACGCGTACTGCGCGGCCGACCTCGGCCTCATCAATGAACCTGTCCGGAACGACGTAGTCGAGAGGCCGATCCATGTGCGCCAGATCGACGTCAACGAGCACGCGGGCGATCTGCGCGGCCCGAGACCGCGGCGGATCGAAACCATCAAGCATGCCCTGTTGGGAAGTCATGCATCCTAGTGAATCACGGCCGCGCATACATCTGCGTCCCGCTCAGCCGAGAAGCTTCAGCCCGTACTTCGCGACCACCATGGCGAGGACACCAAAGACGATCAGACCCCACAGGGCCCAGTCGAGGCCCTGTGCGACGATACGACGCAGGCCCTCGGGCGCCGGGAATCACGCCATCGCGAATATTGATGCGAGTGATTCCGCCGAACACGAGGGTTGTCGTCAGGGTGATCAGCAGGCACCACGGGCACAGCACCTGGATGATGAAATACGACTGCCCGAACAGCCAGAACGCAAAGAACAGCGCGATCGTGTACAGCAGGTTTGTGCCCAGCATGTACCAGCGTGGGAACTTCACGCCCGCGAAGATACCGACGGAAATAGCGAGAACCACGGCCTCGAAAAAGATGCCGAGGAAAGCATTAGGAAAGCCGAGGATCCGCGCCTGCCACGTCTGCGCAACCGCGGAACATGACAAGACAGATGAAATATCGCAGCCGAAGCGCGCCGAAGAATCAGCGGCCAGCTGCCACGCCTCGATCGAGAGGACAAACGACGTGACGAGGCCGATGAAGCCGGAAATAATCATCTCCAGGCTCGTGCGCCGACGCCACGCGCGGCGAGCGGCCCTCGGTCTCGTACAGAGGGCAGGTAGTCCTCGGCTTCCAGCGCTTCGCTCATGCGAGTGCGGCCTTGAGTGCATCGACGCGGTTGGTCGCTTCCCACGGGAACTGCTCGCGACCGAAGTGACCGTAGGCGGCGGTCTCGCGGTAGATCGGACGCAGCAGATCGAGGTCCTCGATCATGCCGAGGGGACGCAGGTCGAAGACCTCGCGGATGGCGTCCGCGATGCGTGCCTCGGGCACCGAAGCAGTCCCGAAGGTATCGACGTACAGGCCGATCGGATGAGCACGTCCAATCGCATAGGCAAGCTGAATCTCGCACCGCTGGGCGATGCCGGCGGCCACGACATTCTTGGCCACCCAACGGGCGGCGTAGGTCGCGGAACGATCGACCTTCGACGGGTCCTTGCCGGAGAACGCGCCGCCACCGTGACGAGCCATACCACCGTAGGTGTCGACGATAATCTTGCGGCCGGTGAGACCGGCGTCAGCAGCGGGACCACCCAAAACGAAGCGACCCGACGGGTTGATAAGAGTGTTCATGGACCCGGTTGCCAGTGCAAGACCGGACTCCTCGATGACGGGGTTGATGACATAGTCGCGCACCGCGTCGGCGATTGCGGACTGCGACAGCGCCTCGTCGTGCTGGGTGGATACGACGATCGTGTCGATACCCACCGGTCGGCCGTCTTCGTACGCGAGGGTCACCTGAGTCTTACCGTCGGGACGCAGCCCGTCAACGATGCCCTGCTTGCGAACGTCAGTCAGGCGCTTGGCGAGGCGGTGTGCCAGCCAAATGGGGGCGGGCATCAGGTCTGGTGTGTCGGATGAGGCGTAGCCGAAACATGATGCCCTGGTCGCCCGCGCCGAGACGGTCGCGCGGGTCGCCGCCCTGGGTGCCGCGCACCTCAAGGGCTTCATCAACGCCGCCGGCAATGTCGGGGCTCTGGCCGTCCAGTGACACGGAAACGCCGCAGGAGGCGCCGTCGAAGCCAACGCGTGACGAGTCGTAGCCGATCGACAGGATCTCGCGACGCACGATTTCCGGGATCTCGACGTACGCCTCGGTCGTCACCTCACCGGCGATGTGGATGAGACCGGTTGCCGCCATCGTCTCGACGGCAACGCGCGAGCGGGGATCGGCGGCAAGCAGCGCGTCGAGGATCGCATCGGAGATACGGTCACAGACCTTGTCGGGGTGACCTTCGGTAACGGACTCAGAAGAGAAAAGCTGTTGACTCACCGCTTTAGATTATCAAGGAATGAAGCCATATGGCCGACAAGACCGGCGGCCACCTCATCCTTTGAGCCGACGTAACGGCCAGCGACGGTCCCGCGTGCGTCAAGGAGCCGAAATGTCGTTGGGCACGTCACCGAAGCCGACGCTCTCTCCCACACGGTTCAGACAGATGAAATCTGCACCTTTTCGGGCTGCCTTGTCAGCGCCGTAGGCGAGAATCTCCTCGTCGGTGCCGGTTTCCGCGGCGAAACCGACGACGAGGGGCGGGCGCGCTCGCTGCCCGATCTCAGCGAGGATATCGGGGTTACGAACCAGGCGAATCGTCGGAGCTCTCGTTCGATGGGTCCTTCTTGATCTTCGATTCCGAGGTGGCCTCGGGCCGGAAGTCAGCGACGGCAGCCGTCATCACAAGAGCATCGGCATCGGCCGCCTGAGCGATCGTTGCCTCGCGCATCTGCTGGGCGCTGCTCACCCGAGTGATCTGCACGGCCGTCGGCAACGTTGCGAGCAAAGCCGACTCGATGTTTGCGGCGATCACGCGTACTGAAGCGCGGCTCTCGCCGCCGCCGACGCGATTGCAAGTCCCTGGCGGCCGGACGACTGATTGCCCAGAAAACGTACCGATCGATGGGTTCGCGCGTGCCACCGGCGGTGACAACAACCGTGCGGCCAGCAAGAGTCTTCGATATCTGATCGCGAGCAGCGAGAACCTCGAGAGCTACCCGGGCGATCTCCTCAGGTTCGGGAAGGCGGCCGACACCGCTGTCGCCAGAACCGAGCGCGCCCGAAGCAGGGTTCGATGACGTGACACCGCGCTCGCGAAGCGTCTTCACGTTTGCCTGCGTGGCAGGTGCCAGCCACATGTTGGAATGCATTGCAGGGGCGACGACAACGGGCGCGTCCGATGCGAGAACAGTCAGTGACACCATGTCGTCGGCGAAGCCGCTTAGCGAGGCGCGCCAAAGAATTCGCGGTTGCGGGCACGACGATGATCAGATCTGCGACGCGAGCAAGCTCCACGTGCTCGGCGCGCCCCTCCCCGCAATGTCGACTGCGACCGGGCGAGATGTAATGCCTCCCATGTGGAACGCCCAACGAAATCCAGCGATGCGCGCGTCGCAGCGATATCATCGTGGCCCGCGCGTTGACACTCGCGGACCACGATGGGTGCTTTAGGCTGCGACGCCGCCGGTCACCCGACGACGATCGCTGCCATGTCAGGCCCTCGGGGTTAGCTTCGAGAGACAGGAGGCCTTCGTTGATCTCGCGCAGGGAAACCGCCAGCGGCTTCTCATCCGGCTGCACATCGACGACCGGACCCACGAACTGGATCATGTTCTGCTGAAGCTGCAGGTTGTAGGAGTTAATCTGGCGCGCGCGCTTCGCAGCGAAGATGACCAGCGCGTACTTGGAATCGACGTGCTCCAGCAGATCGTCAATGGGCGGGGACGTGATGCCCACGGGCTGGGCAACAATTCCGGACATGCGTGTATTCCTCTCAGTGGCGGATTCAGATAGATACTACTCCAGGCCAATGAGCCGGGCCAGCTCATCCACCGCGCGCTCCACGTCGTCGTTGATCACAACGTGGTCGAACTCCGAGGCGGCCTCGAGCTCAACGCGGGCGGTAGCCAGACGGCGAGCCTGTTCCTCAGTGCCTTCCGTGCCGCGGCCAATGAGGCGACGCTCGAGCTCCTCCCACGAAGGTGGAGCGAAGAAAATGAACTGAGCGTCGGGCCTGTTGGTGCGGACCTGGCGCGCGCCAGCCAGGTCGATCTCAAGGAGCACGGGCTTGCCAGCAGCAAGGGCTTCATCCACGGGGCCGCGAGGCGTCCCGTACTTGTTTTTTCCATGAACAAGCGCCCACTCCAACATGTCTCCGCGTTCGATCATTGCATCGAACTCTTGTGCGGAAACAAAGTAGTAGTGGACGCCGTTCAGTTCACCGGGCCGAGGATCGCGAGTCGTTGCCGAGACCGACACGTTGAGCGTCGGGTAGCGCTTCGTGAGCGCAGCGACAACGGTTCCCTTTCCAACGGCTGTAGGGCCAGCGAGGACAGTCAGTTGAGCCTTAGTCATGACTCAAGTGTGCCACGCTTGACCGCGTCAGCCGAAACGCTCGACGAGCGCCTTCCGCTGGACGGGGCCGAGGCCACGCACGCGCCTGCTCTGGGCGATCTTGTACTCGTCCATCAGGACGGCAGCCGTGTTCGTGCCGACGCGCGGCAGCGACTCCAGCAGCGAAACGACCTTCATCTTCGCCACGGCTTCGTCTGAATCAGCGAGTTCCAAAACCTCCGACAGGTTCATCGAGCGCGCCTTGAGCGCGTTCTTCACTTCGGCGCGACGCCTCCGTGCCTGCGTTGCCTTCTCGAGAGCCTGCGCCCTCTGTTCTGGCGTGAGATCAGGTAGTGCCATTCTGATCATCTCCTCGGTTGGGATCTTCGGTAAATAAACTATGTCACCTTCCAGACCACTAGTGCCAGACCAAAACGCTGCCCCTTTAGTAACAGAGCAGATTATTGCAGCGAATCGACCGTTGCACGGTAGGCGTCTCGAAGGCCGGTGATGCTCGGGCCTGAGCGCAAGATTGCACGGGAAGACGAGGCGAGGACGGCATCTTCGGCTCCGGCGAAAACCTCCCTGACCTGCGCTGGGCCAGCGCCCTGTGCGCCCACTCCTGGAGCCAAAAAAGCGCCATTGAGTGAGGCGAGATCGATGCCCAAACGCTTCACTGCGTCGCCAACGGTGGCGCCAACGACGATGCCAGCAGGGCCAAGGTGTTGTTGGTCACACTGGCTGTTAAAGTCCGCCAGTTGGGACACGACACGGCCTGCAACACTGGTTCCGTCCTTCGCCGCGGGCGTGCTGAACGGAGGCTCCCTCGGGGTTGGAGGTGAGCGCCAAGACGAACACTCCCCTGCCGGTCTGTCGAGCCAGTTCGAGTGCGGGAGTCAATGAGCCAACGCCCAGGTATGGCGAGAGGGTGACGGCGTCGCCCGCCAGTGGCGAAGAATCGGACAGGAATGCCTGGGCATAACCGTCCATCGTCGAGCCAATGTCACCGCGCTTGGCATCCACGATGCACAGCGTGCCGACCTCGCGGCAGGCGGCGATGACTTCCTCGAGCACAGCGACGCCTCGAGAGCCGTGCCGTTCGAAGAAAGCAGCTTGAGGCTTGAAGGCAGCGACGCGACCGCCGAGCGCCTCGATGACGCGAAGAGAGAACTCTCGCACACCGTTCGCGTCGTCGTCAAGTCCCCATTCCTGCAAGAGGCCTGCGTGAGGATCGATGCCCACGCACACGGGTCCATACGCGCGCATAGCGGCGTACAGGCGGTCGCCGAAGCCGCCGACGCGGCAGGCTTGATTCCGAAAGTAGTCATCGCGTTTCCTCCGATCGAATGGAATCCCATTCCTGCAGGGAGCGCACGGAGTAGGCTCCGCGCATACGCACTTCGATGGCCTGCACCATCGCGTTGAACGCCTGCAGCGTGGTCACCGCCGGGCGGTCCTGCGAGGCTGCGGCCGCACGGATCTGATAGCCATCATTACGCGGCGCGCTGCGCTGAGGCGTGTTGACGACCATGTCGATCGCGCCCTCGTTGATGAGGTCGACGACCGTCGGCTCGCCGCCGTCGCCGCGGCCCTCGGAGGATTTACGTACAGCCTGGGCCTCGATGCCGTTGCGGCGCAGGACCGATGCAGTTCCGGAGGTTGCGAGGATGTTAAAGCCCATCTCGTGCATACGGGCAGCCGGCAGAACGATCGCTCGCTTGTCGGTGTCCGCAATGGAGATGAAGACGGTGCCCGACGTCGGCATGTCGGTCGACGCGCCGAGCTGGGACTTAGCGAATGCCGTCGGGAAGTCGCGGTCGATGCCCATGACTTCGCCGGTCGAGCGCATCTCGGGACCGAGGACGGTGTCGACGATTTCGCCGCCTGCCGTGCGGAAGCGCTTGAACGGCAGAACGGCTGCCTTCACTGCGATCGAGCCACCGTCGTGAATCTCGCGGGCGTCGTGGGTGGGTAGCAAGCCCTCCTCACGCAGCGAGGCGATTGTCGCGCCCACCTGAATGAGAGCGGCGGCCTTCGCGAGCTGTACGCCCGTCGCCTTCGATGCGAAGGGAACGGTACGCGAGGCACGCGGGTTCGCCTCAATGACGTAGAGGGTGTCGGAGAGCAGGGCGAACTGAATGTTGATCAGGCCGCGCACGCCGACGCCGCGCGCGATCGCCTCGGTGGAGGCCGTGATGCGCTCGAGCTCGCGCGCGGACAGCGTCATGGGAGGCAATACGCAGGAGGAGTCACCCGAGTGGATGCCCGCCTCCTCGATGTGCTCCATGATCGCGCCCATGAAGAGTTCCTCACCGTCGTACAGGGCGTCGACATCGATCTCGATGGCCGCGTCCAGGAAGCGGTCGATGAGGAGCGGGCCGCGCGAGAACAGCAGCTCAGAGTCGTGGCTTGCGAGGTATTCGCGGAGCGCTGGCTCGTCGTTGATGATCGCCATGCCGCGTCCGCCCAGCACGAAGGAGGGGCGAACGAGAACCGGGTAGCCGACCTGCTCAGCCACGGCGATAACCTGCTCGGGCGTGTGTGCGGTGTCGTGCGCGGGAGCCGGGCACTGCGCAGCCTCAAGAACCTTGCCGAACTCCTCGCGGTCCTCGGCCAGGTCGATGGCGCGCGGGCTGGTGCCCAGGATCGGCACCCCGGCGCGCTCGAGGTCGGCTGCCAGCGACAGTGGAGTCTGGCCGCCGAGCTGGACGATCATGCCCTTGACGGGGCCAGCCGCGCACTCGGCGCGGTAGATCTCCAGGACGTCCTCGAGCGTGAGGGGCTCGAAGTAGAGGCGGTCGGAAATGTCGTAGTCGGTCGACACCGTTTCGGGGTTGCAGTTGACCATGATGGTCTCGTAGTGCTCGCGCAGCGACATGGCGGCGTGCACGCACGAGTAGTCGAACTCGATTCCCTGACCGATGCGGTTGGGACCAGCGCCCAGGATGATGACGGCTTCGCGCTCGCGCGGACGGACCTCGTTCTCCTGGTCGTAGGTCGAGTAGTGGTAGGGCGTGCGGGCCGCGAACTCGGCGGCGCAGGTGTCGACCGTCTTGAAGACGGGGTGGATGCCAAACGCGCCGCGCACCTCGCGCACCGTGTCCTCGGACAGGCCGCGCATCGCTGCGATCTGACGGTCGGAGAAAGCCGTGGCGCTTCGCCTCGGCGAGGACGTCGCCCGTGAGTGCCTCGGCCTCGCGAATGCGGGTCGCGACCTCGTCGAGGAGGAACATCTGGTCGAGGAACCACGGGTCAATCTTCGTTGACTCGAAGAGTTCCTCGAGGGTCGCACCACCACGAATAGCCTGCTGGACCTGGACGAGACGTCCCTCGGTGCCGACTGCGGCGGCCTCAACGAGCGCGCGGGTCTCCTCGGGCGTGGGCGCGTCCCCGTCCCAGTGGAACTGCACGCCGCCCTTATCGATCGAGCGCAGAGCCTTCTGCAAGCGCCTCCGTGTAGGAACGACCGATCGCCATGGCCTCGCCCACGGCCTTCATCGAGGTGGTGAGGGTCGGGTCGGCGGCCGGGAACTTCTCAAAGGTGAAGCGCGGGACCTTGACGACCACGTAGTCGAGTGTCGGCTCGAACGAGGCCGGGGTCGAGCCCGTGATGTCGTTCGGAATCTCGTCGAGCGTGTAGCCGGTGGCGAGGCGCGCGGCGATCTTCGCGATCGGGAAGCCCGTCGCCTTCGAGGCCAGCGCGGACGAACGCGACACGCGCGGGTTCATCTCGATGACGATGATGCGGCCCGTCTCGGGGTGAATCGCGAACTGGATGTTACAGCCGCCCGTGTCCACGCCCACGGCGCGGATGACGGCAATGCCGATGTCGCGCAGACGCTGCATCTCGCGGTCGGTGAGGGTCAACGCCGGAGCGACCGTGATCGAGTCGCCCGTGTGCACGCCGACCGGGTCAACGTTCTCGATCGAACACACGACGACGACGTTGTCCGCCTTGTCGCGCATGAGCTCGAGCTCGTATTCCTTCCAGCCGAGGATCGACTCGAGGAGAACCTCGGTCGTGATCGAGGCGGCCAGGCCCCTGGCTGACGATGCGCTCGAGGTCTTCGGGGGTGTAAGCAAAACCGGAGCCGAGGCCGCCCATCGTGAAGGAGGGGCGAACGACGAGGGGGTAGCCGAGCTCGGCGGCGGCCGCGTGGCACTCCTCCATCGTGTGGGCGATGAAGGAACGCGCGACCTCCGCGCCGGAGCGCTCGACGATCTCCTTGAACTCCTCGCGGTCCTCACCGGCGCGGATCGCGTCGATCGATGCGCCGATCAGCTCGACGTTGAAAACGCTCAAGAACGCCCATTTCAGACAGCGCCACGGCCGTGTTCAGGGCCGTCTGACCGCCCAGCGTGGGCAGCAGCGCGTCGGGACGCTCCTTCTCGATGATCGAGGCCACGACCTCCGGGGTGATCGGCTCGACGTAGGTGGCGTCGGCGATGCCCGGATCGGTCATGATGGTGGCCGGGTTGGAGTTAACGAGGATGACGCGCAGGCCCTCCTCCTTCAGCACGCGGCATGCCTGCGTGCCCGAGTAGTCGAACTCGCACGCCTGGCCGATGACAATCGGGGCCCGATCCGATGACGAGGACGGACGACAGATCGTTCCTGCGGGGCATCAGTGGGTCTCCTTAGCGGCAGTCATCAGGGAAATAAAGCGATCGAAGAGCAGCTCGCCGTCGTGCGGGACCCGCAGCTGCCTCGGGGTGGTACTGAACGGAGAAGGCGGGAATGTCCAGGGCACGCAGGCCCTCGACGACGCCGTCGTTGAGGCCGACGTGCGAGACCTCGACGCGCCCGTAGCGGCCCGACTCGAAGGGAGCGACCGAGGGCTCCCCTACCGGAGCGTCCACCGCGAAGCCGTGGTTGTGAGCGGTGATCTCCACGCGGCCCGTGGCCACCTCCTTCACCGGCTGGTTGATACCGCGGTGACCGTAGTCCAGCTTGTAGGTGCCGTAGCCAAGCGCACGGCCGAAGAGCTGATGACCGAAGCAAATACCAAAGTACGGGATACCCGCATCGAGGACGGCGCGCAGCACTCCGATCTCGCGGTCGGCAGTCGACGGGTCGCCGGGTCCGTTGGAGAAGAAGACGCCGTCCGGCTTGAGTGCCTCGATGTCCGCGAAGGACGCGGTGGAGGGCACCACGTAGACGCGCGCTCCACGCGCGGCGAGGTGGTAGGGCGTGCGCGACTTGATACCCAGGTCGACGGCGACGACGCGCGCGATGGGTTCCTTGCCCTCGAAGTCGCCGAGGGGCTCCACCACGTAGGTCTCGTCCGTCGACACCTCGGCGGCGAGCGCTGCGCCGCTCATCGCGGGCGACTCGGCGACGATACGCACGAGGGAGGCCACGGCCTCGTCCCCCAGGTACTGCGCGCCCACGGGCAGCGCGTCACCCGAGAAGATGCCAGCGCGCATCGCTCCGCGCTCGCGGATGTGGCGGGTGATCGCACGCGTGTCGACGTCCGCGATGCCGACGATGCCCTGAGAGATCAGCTCGTCCTCCAGCTCGCGGCGCGAGCGCCAGTTGGAGGCGCGGCGGGCGGCGTCGCGCACGACGAAGCCCGCGACCCAGATGCGCGAGGACTCGGGATCCTCATCGTTGACGCCGGTGTTGCCAATGTGCGGGGCCGTCATGACGACGATCTGGCGGTGGTACGACGGGTCGGTGAGCGTCTCCTGGTAGCCGGTCATGCCGGTCGAGAACACGATCTCGCCGAGCGTGCGGCCCTTCGCGCCCCATGCGCGGCCCTTGAAAACGGTGCCGTCCTCCAGGACGAGCAGAGCGATATCGGACGTGGTCATCGGTCCTCCTTGGCAATCGGGGTGGCGTCGACGACCGTCGGGACGCCGTTGTAGATCGTGTAACGCACCTGTCCGGGCAGTTCCATGCCGCGGAAGGGGCAGTTCGTGGAGCGTGTCCACTGCTTGGCGGGATCAACCGTCACGCGGACCGTGGCGTCGACGAGGGTGACGTGTGCGGGGGCGCCAACGACCAGGCCCTGGCCCTGCGATTCCACGCGGCCAATCTGGGCGGGAACAGTCGACATCACGCGTGCGACGTCCGCCCAGTCCATGCGGCCCGTGTTCACCATCGTCTCGATGATGATCGGCAGCGCCGTCTCCAGGCCGGTCATGCCGAACGCGCCGGCCTGCCACTCGCAGTCCTTCATCTCGAGCGGGATGCGGAGCGTGGTCCGTGCCGATGCAGTCGATCGTGCCGTCGGCCAGGCCTTCGCGCACGGCCTCGACGTCCTCGGCACGGCGCAGCGGCGGGTTCACCTTGTAGAGCGGGTCGTAGGTGGCGGCCAGCTGCTCGGTGAGGAGCAGGTGGTGAGGCGTGGCCTCGGCCGTGATATCCACGCCCTGTGCCTTACCCCAGCGCACGAGGTCAACCGAACCCGCGGTCGACAGGTGACACACGTGGAGGCGCGAGCCGACGTGCTTGGCGAGCAGGATGTCGCGGGCGATGATCGCCTCTTCGGCGACGGCGGGCCAGCCGGCTAGGCCGAGCTCGCCGGACAGCGTCGACTCGTTCATCTGAGCGCCCTCGGTGAGGGCCGGATCCTGGCTGTGCTGGGCGATCACGCCGCCGAAGCCCTTGACGTACTCGAGGGCGCGGCGCATGAGGACGGGATCGGACACGCACTTGCCGTCGTCGGAGAAGACGCGGACCTTCGAGCGCGAACGGGCCATCGAACCGAGCGATGCGAGCTGCTTGCCTTCCAGGCCCTTGGTGACGGCACCGACGGGACGCACCTCGACCCAGTCGGCCTCCTCGCCCAGGCGCAGCACCTGGTCGACGATGGCGGCCGTGTCCTGCGTGGGCGTCGTGTTGGCCATCGCGTGGACGGCCGTGTAGCCGCCGACCGCGGCCGCTCGCGTGCCGGTGAAAGACGGTCTCGGCGTCCTCGCCGCCGGGCTGGCGCAGGTGGGTGTGGATGTCGACGAGGCCGGGCAGGGCGATGAGGCCTTCGGCGTCGATGATGCGTGGGTCGCGCACGGCGTTGCGGGCGTCGGCACCGATCGCGACGATGGTGCCACCGGACAGCGCAATGTCGGTGGGCTCCCCGCCGAGTAGCGAGGCGCCGGTGATCAGGATGTCACGGGTCTGTTCAGTCATTGCTGTGTCCTTCCGATGCGAGAAGCAGGTAGAGGGCGGCCATGCGGATGCACACACCGTTCGACACCTGTTCGACGATGACAGATTGGTCTGAGTCGGCTGCCTCGGCGCAGATTTCGAGGCCTCGGTTCATCGGGCCGGGATGCATGACGACAGCGTTGGGAGCCAGTGTGGCGAAGCGTGCCGGGGTGAGGCCGTACTCCGCGTGGTAGGCGCCGGGCGACGGGAAGAAACCACCGCCCGCGCTCGACATGCGCTCGCGCTGCACGCGCAGCATCATGACCGCGTCGGGGCGGGTCGCCAGGGCCTCGTCGAAGTTGTAGGAGGTGGCGCAGCTCCAGGTCTCCACGCCGATCGGCAGGAGCGTCGGGGGTGCCACGAGGGTGACGCGGGCGCCCAGGAGCGTCAGGAGATCGACGTTGGAGCGCGCCACGCGCGAGTGAAGGACGTCCCCGACGATGACGACGTGTGCGCCGTCGAGGCCGGAGCCGGGGGCGGGCGTTCCATCCTCGCCGAGCGACGGTGCGTAGTGGCGGCGCAGGGTCATCGCGTCAAGGAGAGCCTGCGTCGGATGCTGGTGGGTGCCGTCACCCGCGTTGAGGACCGGCAGATTCATCCAGCCGGCGTGCGCGAGACGGTGTGCGGCGCCCGACGAGGAGTGGCGCACGATGACCGCGTCCGCGCCCATGGCCTCCAGCGTGAGCGCGGTGTCCTTGAGGGACTCGCCCTTGGAAACCGAGGAGCCGCGGGACTGGAAGTTGATGACGTCGGCGCTCAGGCGCTTGGCGGCGGTCTCAAAGGAGATGCGGGTGCGCGTCGAATCCTCGAAAAAGAGGTTGACGACGGTCTTGCCCTGAAGCGTCGGAAGCTTCTTGACGCCGTGGCGCTGAGTGGCGGCCATCTGCTCCGCCGTGTCGAGGATCAGAATCGCCTCCTCGCGCGTCAAATCACGGATCGAAATGAGATGGCTCAGGCTCATCGTTTACAGGCCTTTCCCGAGAAGGACGCCATCGCGCCCGTCTGTTTCGTCGAGCAGAATGGTGACGATTTTCGTCGCGGGAGGTCGGCAGGGTTCTTGCCGACGTAGTCCGGGCGAATCGGAAGCTCGCGGTGGCCACGGTCGACGAGGACTGCGAGCTGAACGGCCGCAGGGCGACCGATACGAGTAAGAGCATCGAGCGCAGCCTTGATGGTGCGGCCGGTGTACAGCACATCGTCGACAAGGACGACGGTCTTGCCGTTGATGCCAGTGCGAGGCACCAGAGTCTCTTTCGGAGCCCTCAGGGGCTGAGAGGCCAGGTCGTCGCGGTACATCGTGGTGTCGATGATTGCGAGTTCCGCGTAGGTGCCGGAGACTTCCCGAATCCGATTGACGAGGCGGCGTGCCAACGTTGCGCCACGAGTGGGGATACCGGCGATCACCAGATTATCGCTGCCGCCGTTTCGTTCGACGATCTCATTGGCGATGCGTGTCAGGGAGCGTGCGACGTCGCCAACTCCCAATACTTCTTTGCCGCGCGATGCGCGATCTGCGTGCACTTCGGCCACGCTTACTCCTTCCCCGCCTCACGGGACGGTCATTAAAGGATCTGTCGTACGTCAATCCTACGCTCCTCGTCACGAGCCGGTGTGACGCCTCCACGTGTGAAACACCACGTGAGTGGCGTTAGACTGCAGGAATGAGCCAGCAGTCGAAGCAGTCCAAGCCCGGGCAAAGGACCGGTGTGACGCCGTTGGCGCACGACTGTCCGATGTCTGGACAGCGCGTGACGCTCGACGATATCGCTCTCGCTGCCGGAACATCGATCGCGACCGTGTCACGCGCTCTTGGGGGATCTCCGCGCGTCGCAGCCCCAACGCGCGAACGAATCGAAAAAGTGGCCGAGCAGCTCGGCTACCGGGCAAACATCGCGGCGTCTCTCCTCGCTTCGGCGCGGCCGCAGATCCTGGGCCTCGTCTGTTCCCTCAGCCAGGAACTACATGTTCGCTACCGTGCTGAGGCCCTCCGATACGCTGAGGATCGGGGGTTTCGGGTCATTGTGGAGTCGATTGATACCTCGCGCGATGTCGACCGAGCCTGGGAGTCTGTTCTGCAGCTGCGCGCTCAGGCCGTCATTGCTGTCGACTCGACCTGCATCTCGACGCGCTTTCCGAATACTCCGGCCGTCCTCATTGGTCAGCGCGCGCCTCGTCGAGACATCGATCTTGTGACGAGCTCCAACGAACGCGGTATGGGGCAAGCGATTGCTCTTCTCGCCCAACGTGGCAGCCGACGCATTGCCTTCCTTGAAGGGCCTCCCGGGCCCTCCGCACGAGCGCGCAAAGCGGCTTTTACGCAGGCGTGCATCACTCACGAGGTCGATGCGCTCACTGTGCCGGGCGGTGACAACGTCGACGCTGGCTTCCTCGCTGTCCGAGCGGGTCTCCCTGCCGGGGTTGATGCGCTCGTTTGCTACAACGACCAGTGCGCGCACGGCGCCATTCTTGCTCTCCTCGGGGACGGCCTCGTTCCGGGGCGCGATATGTTGGTTGTGGGCTGCGATAACTCGGCGATCGCTTCGTCGCGCGCCCTCTCTCTGACGTCGATCGATCGTGCGCCGTCGCGTGTCGCGAGCCTCGCTGTCGATCAGGCGATCGCACGAGCGCTCGGCGACGGTGGCAGCCCGGCTCGTCAGCGTGTTGACACGGAACTCGTCGTGCGGGCGAGCACGGGATAGCCGCGCGGAACGAACTGCCCGTGAGCCCGGCCCGCGCGACCGTCCGCGCTTACTGCACTGAGGACATCAGGCACTCAACGAGCGTGGCATGCACGTTGGGTGTGCCGAGGAGAATCGATCCCTTGTAGCGCGCGTCGAGCGGAGTTCCGTCCAAGCGCGTCGCGAGCGCACCGCACTCGGTGGCGATGAGCGTCGCTGCGGCGATGTCCCACGGTGAGACCCACATGTGGACGAATGCTCCAGCCCGGCCGACAGCAACTTCCACGCACTCGAGCGCTGCGGAGCCGTAGCGCCGATGGCCACGGCTGTCCTGAAGCGCGCGGGCAAGCCGAGGCAGCGCGAGGATCTCTTTGATGTCGGTGATGATGATGGCGTCACGATACGTTGACACATCCGTTGCCTGCGTGAGAGGAATCCCATCGACCCACGCTCCTTGGCCTCGGATCGCGTGATAGATGCGTCCGGCGACAACGTCGGCGACCACGCCAAGGACCGGAGTTCCGTCCTCGCACAGGGCTAAGGACACCGCATAATCGCGGTGGGTTTCCACGTAGTTCATCGTGCCGTCGATCGGATCAAGGACCCAGACGAGTCCGGCGAAAGAGTCAACGGCGTGCCCCTCCTCCCCCAGCAGTGGTAAGCCTGTCACCGCGTGAAGATGGGAGGCAATATCCGCTTCGATCGCTTTATCGACGGCCGTCACGAGGTCGTTACGATTTGCTTTCGTGTGAACGTCAAGCTCGACGGGTGGGTGAAGGGCAATGTTCATCCCCCTGCGAACAGCCTCAATAGCCGCGTTGAGCAAATGCTCCATATCAACCGTCATGCTCACGATTCCTCCTTCGCTTCGCTGAATTCACGGTCAGCGCGCAGGTTACGCTCCTCAAAGAATGCGACCATGATCAGGCAGGCGAGGCCAACCGCTGCGGATACAAACAGCACGGTGAATGTCGATGACCAGCCGTGGAGGTGCCATCCGAGGACCGTCACGCCGTCCTTCGTCGGGTCTGCAATGCGGCCGAGAAGAACCTTGGCCATCGAATCGCCAAAGACGTAGCCGAATGCTCGAGGAACTGCGTTGACGACCACGGTCGCGGTCTTCGGCGCAAAACCGATGACGCAGATGCCAATCAAGGTGACGGGGCCGAAGATAAGGAAGCCGATCATGAAGAGAGCTCCGTAGACGACAGGAGCTGTCGTCGCATGCGCGTAGACGAAGAGCGGGATGACCACAGCGCCCATGCCGATAGCGGCGCTCAGGGCGCGCCGACCGCCCATCTTGTCTGAGAAGTATCCCCACAGAAGAGAGCCGGCAAGGCCGCCGAGTTCCAGCGCGATGGTCGTGTTCACCGCGAGGTAATCGGAGAAACCAAGCTCCTGACGTGTGTAGAGCACGTTCCAGTTGTCGATGCCAATGCGCACGCAGTACGCGGCCACATTAGCGATGCACAGGAACCAGACGGCAGGATTCTTGACAACGTAATCGAGCAGGATCCGGCCCTTGGAGACGGAGCTTGTCACCGCATCAGCCTTCGACTCGGGTTCACCGAAGATCGCCTCGGGCGTGTTCCAACCGTGCTCCTTGGGATCGTCCTTACCGAAGAACCAGCCCCATATGCCGATTGGGATGCAGATGACGGCGGGGACGATAAACATGCCGATGACAGATCCGTTGAACAGCGTGTTCGCGCCCCAGAGAGCGAGAACGCCCGCCACCATCGCGCCAACGTTGTGCGAGGCATTCCACCAGCCGATGAAGCGACCGCGCAGGGCACGGGGCGTCCATCGGTTCATCGTCGAGTTGCAGCAGGGGCCGCCGGGAGCCTGGAAGAGGCCATTGAGTGACCACAGGAGGATCATCCAGCCGTATGGGCTGTGGAACCATGCGAGCACGAGGCCGATCAGGATCGACGTGACACCCGAGGCGAGCAGCAGTGCGGAGATGACCTTCTTGGTGTTCTTGCCATCAATGAAGAACCCGAGAATGAGTCCGCCGAAGCCGTAGGTTAGCGAGAAGGCGAAGCCGATCGTGCCGAGTTGAGTCGTCGTTAGCCCGACCTGTTCAACGAGGAAAGGCTGTGCGGACTTGAAGTTCGTACGTAGCAGGTAGAAGCCGCCATACACGATGACGAGCACGGCGTACGTCTTGAGGAACTCCATGAGCCACTTTTTACGTTGCTGCTCGAGCGTCAGGGACGTGGGTGGAGACGTACGAATATCGAAAAATGTGGGATAGATGCGTCATTGCTGTCTCTCCAGTGTTGTCGGTGTACGCGGGCGATGATGGCTACGGTGCCATCGGCGTCACGCCACCAGAATACAAACGCTTACATTCAGTGTCAAGAGTCGCGTGCGCATGAAAGGCGTCGGTTATGAACTGGTGTCAAACGGCTCAATGTATGAGCATTTGGTTGGTATTGAGGGCGATGCGTGTCGAATACTCCTCGGCCCGCTTGTCAGTGACGTAAGCCTGTCACCGTGTGACGGCGAATTATACCCGGTAGGGGTATCTTGGTATACCCCTACCGGGTATCTCGGCTTCGTGAGCGATACGTAGTCCCTGTTGGCGCTGCGATGAAAGGGGCAAAGCCGGTAAAATTCAATGAGCGCCGACAGCGCCTCAGATACTTCTCTATAGAAAGGCCACACCATGACGATCGAACAGCTTCCCCACCCCGAGGTCCACGGTGGCGGCTGTGGCTGCGGCGAGCACGACGTCGCCGAACCGACCATTGATGCGACCGCTATCCCCCACCGTCTCCGTCACGCAGCTGTTCTCGGCGCAGCCCAGTCGATGAACGCCGGTGAATCCTTCATCATTCGCGCTCCCCACCTGCCTCGTCCGCTGCTTGCTCAGATCGCACAGCTGCCCGGCGAGTGGACCTTCGAGGTCCTCACCGACGGGCCCGAGCACTGGGACGTGAAGGCGACGCGCACCGCGCTGTGAGCCGCCGTCCCCGCTCCGGCGCGCGGCTGGGTCCATTCGGCGCGCCCGTGCCGGAGCGGGTTCGGGGCGGTGCCCGTCGGCTGTCGGGGGACACGGCTCCCCCTTCACGCCATAGCGTCTCCGGGCGTCACGAGTCGATGTCGGGGATGTAGCCGGGGCGCACGGCGAAGGATTGGAGAACTTGTTCCCCTCCCAGCAGACTGCCGCGCATCTTCTTCTCGAGCCCTTCCAGCGGTTTCGGCGTCGAGCACCGCCCGTCGGAAAGACGGCACGCGCTGAACTGAGGGGGCGCCTCCCCGTCCTCACTCGGTTCGATCGCGTAGGCGTAGCCGTCGCGCACGTAGAATCGCGCACTCCTCAGCTCGGGCTTCGCCAAGGGCAGCGTCGCCAATTGCGTGACCCGTGCCGACTGGGCGTCGAGCTTGAACACATGGCCGTAGGGCGTCGCGAACGTGTAGAACTGCTCATCGTACTGGCCGAAGAAAGCAGTTTCTTGATAACCCACAGCGAAAGGAGCCCCCTCTTCGTCCGTCACCATCCGGATGCGGCGCTCCCCCGTTCCCAGGTCCCATTCGTTGAGGAAAATGGTCGTCCTCCCCTCGTCGCCATCCGAATCGCGTGTGACGAACTCAGGTGAGTCCAAATACATGAGGTGGTAGAAGACATCGTCCGCACACCACAGATCCGTGCGGAACACTTCGATCCGTGTTTCCCTGGGAGCCACCGCGAGCACCGGGGGCAGGTCCCCATCGTGGGGGTAGACCTGAGCGAGTATGTCGTAGCCGTCGGGCGCTCCCGACTCCGCGGAGTCCGATTGCGCGCCGTCCGACTCCGCTGCGCTCGGCGGGCGGGAGGCGGCGAACTCGGATGCGCTTTCCTGAAGGATGGGAGTGATCCTCGTGGACGTGGACGAGAGCACCCTCCCCCCGCACTCCCCGTTTGTCAGATAGAACTCTTGGTTCTCAGACCGATCCCTGATTCCCCCACTGTCGATGTTGTACGCCCGTTGCACGGGGCCCTCGACGTAGAAACTGAGGACGCTGCCGTCAGTGCTCGAGACGAAGCGCCCCACCTCGTGCCCGCCGTCCACGGTGCGGGGGAACGCCGAGGCGCCGTCGTCAGTGATCAGGGTACTCATACGCCGAGTCGCCGACACTGAGCACCGGCCCGTTCCAAGTCATTTCCGAGCTGAGGAGCCCCTGGGTCCACGCGGCGCTCATGCTGCCGTCCTGCTGGAAGGCGACCAGGTACCCGTTCGCGGTATCCGGGGGCAGCCCGTTCCTGATCCCCTGACTGCTCAGCCTGACGACCAGGAACGCGCCCGAGGTCGTGAACCCCTCCAGGTACCCCACGTCCTCCGTTGTCGAGTGCGCGCATGAAACACAGCAGACGACCAATGCGGCCGCGCTCGCAGATGCGCACAGCGCATTACTGATACGGCGAATGCCGTGTTCCATGCCGCACCGCCTCGATCAGAGTCGCCTGTAGATGTACGAGAGCGAACTATCGCGGATGTCCGACGGGAAAACAGCATTGCCCCCATCGCCATCAACATCAAGGCCTGCACCATAGTAGTAGGCGTACCACACCAACTGCGAGCAATTCAGACTTTTAATATTGTACTCCTTGTTCGACCAGAAACGCCAGTTGTAGGGGTAGTGGAGCAGATGGTTGTAGGCGTAAGCCGCCGCAGCGTCTTGGGTCGCCTGAGAGGTGTGGAAGTAAAAAAGGACGGTTCCCGAGGGAACTGTTACATTCCACACCCAGTCCCAGTTCGACCCTCCAGGTTTTCCAGCCGCCTCAACAATCCAATCACGTCCGGAGAATATCCCAACATGACCGTAATGTGGAACCCCAGGACTCCAGTAGACATCACCGACGTAGTCTGATTTCGGAAGCAAATACGTCGCACCCGCTGTTCCGTCGATAGAGGCCAGGTCCGCGCCCCCTCCTCCGATCTGCATATCTTGCATTTCGGACTCGTATTTCTCCTTCGCAGCGCGCTGTTCAGCCAGGACGCTTCGCGCGTACTCTTGAACAGACATCCCCTTCTCCGAGGAGTCGGCATCGAGTGCGCTCGCGAGCTCAGAGGCGGACACTCCTGGATTCAGCGCCAAGAGTTCATCGAATTCAGAGTCGTGCTCTGTAGCAGCATTGGCTAGCGTCGGCATGAAGAATGTCGAACACACCAGACACTGAACCAGTAGCGCACGGAGGACTTTGAATGTGCGTGTGTGTGACATGGGAGTTCCCCTTCGTCCTCCGGTAACCCTAATCTGACAACTAGAGCTACCTCATGACTACCAGGCCCAACGATCGAATTGTCTGACAGAATATATGAAACGGAACACGTTCATCTTAGTAATTCAAATCATTTGACCTCAAATTATTTTCAAATCATCCCACTACTCATATGAGTCATATTTCAATTCTGACCATGAGTACAGTAAAATATGCACCCTTTCCTTGAGAATGGTGTGGAGACTCAGGGAATCGCGCACCCCTGGGACCACGACCAGCGCTCAGATGTCAAGCAGGGCGCAGCAGTTCGGGCGCGGGCAGGCGCCCGTCGACCACGTAGGCGCGGAACACGGGGGCGGCCTGCTCCCCGGTGAAGACCTCCTCGGGGTGGACGCGGACGGCGGCGGGCCCGCCCTCGCCGGGGTCCCACTCGATGCCCATCCAGCTCTCAGGATCTGCGACCGGCTCGCGGGCGACGACGTAATGCTTGTACGAGCCGTCCTGGCCGGTGACGCGGATCTCGACCGTCATCACCCCGGTGGAGCCCGCGCACTGGATGTACGTCGAACGCGCGGGGTCGTCGGCTGCCACGTCCTCAGGGGCGCTCGGCGCCGGGGGGCAGCTCCCACACGACCATCGCGTACATGTGCGAGCCGTCGAAGCACCTGGGCGCGGTGAGCACCTCGGTGATCCCGTCGGCGACCGCCTCGGGAGCGCTCTCAGCGGAGAACTCCTCGACGGGCCCCGCCTCCGCGAGCAAATCCGTTCTTGCGAACCGTCTCATACTTCCTGCCTCGGCATGGTCCAGCACCTCTCCCCACCGATAGTAGCCGCCGCGCGGAGCCGGCGCCCGGCCCTCGCGGGGCGCGTCGGCTCCCTGCCGCCGCCGTGCGCCCGCCATCTCACGGCTGGAGGCGCCCGGGCGCACCGGGCCGGGGGCGCTCGGCGTACCAGGCGTCGTAGTCCCGGTTGAACTGGTCCCAGAGGGCGTCGTCGAGCGCGAGCTCACGAAGGGCGCCGTTCTCACCACGGCAGTTCTCGTCGAACCAGGCTTTGCGCATTTGCTGCGGCAGATCAACCAGGCGCAACTCGGTCTACTGGCCAGCAGCACACGGCACCGCTGTTCTAAATTGGTGTCATTCATTGCTCGGCCTCAGTGGTTCTGGGTTGATGCCCTCATATATCTCCGGTCCACCAGATTCCAGGCAGGATGATCGACCACGGCTCCCACGTGTCCGCCACGACGCGGATCCAGCCGTTCGTGAAATCGAGGTGCAACCAGCCCGGGCCGCCGTCCACCGCCAGCAGACGGTTCATCTCGAATGCTTTCAAGCGGACGGCGAGGTCCTGGGGGTCCATCTCGTCCCACATCGCCTCGCCCGCGCCCTGCCCCACGAAAGCGCCCCAAATCTGAAGCCCCATGGCTCCGGCGTGGATGACTGGAACGGTGTCCGACACCAGTTCGGAGCTCGTCACCGTCGCTGGCAGCAGAGAACCAATGCGCTCACGGATGTTCCTCACCATTAGCGTTCGGATGCCTTTCCGCGCGATCGAAGACCAGCGCGAGCCGAGTTGACGAATACCTGGCACCGCGTGTCGAGAACAATGCGGAACTCCGGTGGCCAGGCCTTCCGCTGCGAGTATATCTTCGCGCGCGCTCGCCGACCAGTGCGGCGGCTACGCCTTATGATCAACGATCAACAAGGGCGGGCATGCAGTCACAGCACTGGTCGCCGAGTGGTCAGTACTCCTCGAGCAGTTCGTCCAGCTCGTCGTCGACCAACTCCGCGGACTCGACGGGCTCGGCGCCCTCGGGCAGGGGCGCGGGTCGGAGCAGGCAGATCCTCGAGGCGGTCCGCCACCGGTGCGCCCGGATCGGCGCTGTGGGGACCGCTGCCCTCGGCGGCGTCCAAGCCGGTGACGGCGCCATCGGGGCCGACAATACCGCCGTCCACGTGGGGAGCGCCGCTGCCGCTCGGGCCGCCGCTGGCCCAATCGGGATCAGTGCCGATGTCGGCGCCACCGGTCCGGTCGGCACTCCCCTGCCCGCCGACTCCGGCAGTATCGGCACCACCGTCCCCGCCGACGGGGGCTTCCCCGCCGCCAGAACGGTCCGCAGCGCCATCACTGGGCCGATCAGCGCCTGCCGTACCAGCGTCTCCGGTGTCCCCGGCACCAGCGCCGTCGTCGCCAGCCGCGCCATCGGCCTGCCCAGCCCCCGCCTCGTCGAAGTCCCCGTCGTCCCCGCCGCGCCGCGCCCACGAGGAGGCGATGTCCTTGCGGATCGCGTCGAGCACCGCGTTGACGAAACGGGCGAGGCGTCGGTGGAGATCGAACGGACGATGGAGATCGCCTCGTCGATCGCCACGATCGGCGACACGTCGTCCGAATTGGCCAGCATCTCCCACACCGCCACGCGCATGACCGCCAAGTCCACGGCGGCCACCCTGTCCAGCCCGGGGACGCGCGCGTGCGCCTCGATCAGGTCGTCGATGCGGCGCAGGCTGTCGGCCACGCCCGCGATGATCTGGATCGAGTACTCCGGCAGGGGCGTCTGCGCGGCGGTGATGACGCGCCGCTCGCGCAGCAGGTCGCGCAGGACCTCGGGGTCGCGGCCCATCCCCCGCTGGTCCGCCTCGAAAACCACGTCGGCGGCGCGTTTGCGGGCCTTCGTGCGCGAGGTGAAACGGTGCTGGCGCGACATCAGTCGGTCACGCGACCCGAGTACGAGCCGTCGCGGGTGTCAACCTTGACGCGGGTGCCCTCCTCCATGAAGAGGGGAACCTGGATCTCGTAGCCGGTCTCGAGCGTCGCGGGCTTGGTGCCGGCGGAAGACCGATCGCCCTGCAGACCGGGCTCCGTGTGCGTGATCGTCAGAACGACGGTGGCGGGCAGCTCGACGAACAGGACGGTGCCGTCGTGCTGGGAGACGATAACGTTCTGGTTCTCCACCATGAAGTTGCGCGCGTCGCCCACGGTTTCGGCGGGAACGTTGATCTGTTCGTAGGTGGACTGATCCATGAAGACGTAGTCGGTGCCATCCTGGTACAGGTACGTCATGTCGCGACGGTCGACGGTCGCGGTCTCGATCTTCAGGCCCGCGTTGAAGGTCTTGTCGACGGTCTTGCCGGACAGGACGTTCTTGATCTTGGTGCGCACGAAGGCCGGGCCCTTGCCGGGCTTCACGTGCTGGAATTCGACAACCTGCCAGAGCTGGCCGTCGATCACCATAACCAGGCCGTTCTTCAGATCATTGGTCGTTGCCACAGGGGTACCTCACTTGAGAAGGAATCAGTAATCAGGGGTCAGTTTACACGCGCGTGCGACCAAATCCGCGACTTCTTGCGGGGTGCGGTCACTCGTATCCACTGTTGTGTCGGCCACGGAGGCGTATGCCTCGCGCGCTTGTTTCATGAGCTGGGTCAGCACGGCGCGGGGTGCACCCAGGCCGACCGAGCGCGGAGCGCCGAGGCCTTCTCGGCGTGATACCGCGGAAAGATCGGCGCTGAGCTCGATGACGAACGCGCCGTTTGCACGCGTCCGCTCGATCGACGAGGCAGTAGCTGGGTCGAGCGGCTGAGAGGCACCGAGCGTGACAATGCCCTCGTCGAGACCAAGGAGCCGCTCGGCTTCTACGCGTGCTGTGGTGGCCAGGCGCGGATCGCGTCCGACCACGAGGGTGCGCATAGGTGCGCCGAGGCGTTCCTCGACGGCGGCGTCGACCTCGTAGAGCGGCAGTTCGTGACGGCGGGAGAGCTCACGTCCAACGGTGGTTTTGCCGGAGCCAGTCACTCCGATCAACACGATGAGGCTCATGCGCGAATGCCGATCTGAGACGCGGGGGCCCGCAGCTCCTGCGGATCGACGGAGACCGTCCCGGGATTTGCGATGCCGTCCAGGAGGACGAAACGCAGGATCCCGCGTCGTACCTTCTTATCGGAGAGCATGATGTGGGTGAGCTCGTCGAGAGTGCTTCCCTCGTAGCGAGTCGGCAGCCCGACGCGTGAGAAAAGCTGGTCGTGGCGAGAAACATCGTCAGCGCTGAGCAGCCCCCGGGCTTGGGCCAGGCGTGCCGCGAAGCAGCAACCGATAGCAACGGCATTGCCGTGGCGCCAGGTGTAGTCGTTCGCGCGCTCGATGGCGTGCGCGAGGGTGTGTCCGTAGTTGAGGATTTCGCGCAGGCCGCCCTCCGTCAGGTCGGCAGAAACGACGCGGGCCTTGACTGTGATCGCGCGGGTGGTGATCTCAGCAAGCTGCGGGCTGTACGATCGCAGAAGCTCGCTTGGTTCCGTCTCCTCGACGATGCGCAAAATCTCCGGGTCGGCGATGAAGCCGCACTTAATGACCTCGGCGGCACCGGCCGCCAGATCGGGTGGGAAGGCTCTCGAGGAGATCCATATCGGCAACCACGGAGGTTGCCGGATAGAACGAACCGACGAGGTTCTTCCCGACGGACGTGTTGATTCCTGTCTTACCGCCAACGGCCGCGTCAACCATAGCGAGGAGCGTCGTCGGAACGTTGATGAGGGTGATACCGCGCAGCCACGTTGCGGCGACGAAACCAGCCATGTCGGTGGTCACTCCCCCGCCCATGGCGACGATCGCGTCTTTACGTCCGAGCTGGAGACGACCGCACTCGTCCCACAGGGACGCAACAACCTCAATTGACTTGCCGGCCTCGGCATCGGGGTGGTCGGCAGTTGAGGCCTCGATCCCCTGTTCACGCAGGTACTGCGCCAGGGCCTCCGCTCGGCTAGCGAGAGGATGCGCGTGAATAATGAGCGCCTTCGTCGCGGCCTCGTCGAGGGCATCGTAGATCGGCTTGAAGCCGAGTCCGTGTCCAACTGTAATAGTCGAGGGGTGTTCTCCGGTGACGCGGATAATCGTGCTCATGCGTGCTCCAACTGCTGGGCGATGGCGGTGACGACGTCGTCGACGGGACCAGACCCTGACTCGACGACGATGGTGGCGACGGATCGGTAGTGAGGCTCGCGCTCGGTGCGCAGGCGCGCGAGCGTGCCGGACGGGTCGTCGGCCAGCAGCGGCCGATGCGTCTTCGAGGCGGTGCGACGAACGAGCTCCTCGTGGGGAGCATCGATGTAGACGACCGTGTGCCCGGATAGGAGCTCCCGAACGGCGGGAGTCGCTGCCGCTCCCCCGCCCAGTGACACGACGGCATCGTGCGTGAGCGCATCGGCGACCGCTTCGGTCTCCATCACACGAAAAGCCGCTTCTCCGTCGGTGGCGAAGATGTCAGCGATCGGACGGCCTTCGCGCTCAACGACGAGGGCGTCTGTATCGATGTGGTCAACGCACAACCGCTCGGCGAGCAGGCGCCCAACCTTGGACTTGCCCGCACCTGGCAGACCCACGAGGACGACGGGGCACTGAGCACTCATGCGCGCTCGCCCACCACCGCGAGGTACGCCTCGAGATTCCTGCGCATCTCGCCAACCGATCGGCCGCCAGCGTGATCCGACAGGGCATCCGCGAGCACGAGAGCCACCTCCGCCTCGGCGATGACTGCGCCGGGCACGACCTGGCAGGTGTCGGAGCGCTGGTGCAAGCCCACCGCTTCCTCACCCGTTGCAAGGTCGACGCTGCGCAAGGCGTGCGGAACGGTCGAGATCGGCTTGAAAGCAGCGCGTGCGACGATCGGCGCGCCATTGGACGTACCTCCTTCGATGCCTCCGGCATGGTTGGAGGCGCGCGCCAGGTGACCATCCTCGCCCCGCAAGATTTCGTCGTGGGCCGCGGAACCGAGCAGCGCGGCCTGCGTGAAACCGTCTCCGATCTCAACGCCCTTGACGGATTGGATCGACATGAGTGCGGCGGCCAAGCGCGCATCGAGGCGCTCGCGCGCGGTCACGTGTGTCCCCAAGCCGACTGGAACGTCGTATGCGATCACTTCGGCGACGCCGCCGATCGTGTCGCCCGCCTGCTTGGCAGCATCAACGGCTGCCTCGAAGCGGGCGTTATCCTCCGGATCGAGTGTGCGCATCGAGGCCTCGCATAGCGCCGCCTCGTCCGCGGGAGTAGGCATCAACGAGGCCGTGGCGTGCTGGGCCCCAACGGAGACGACGTGGGACACGAGACGAACGCCGGCGACCTGCTCGAGGAGGGCTTCGGCGAGCACACCGAGCGCAACGCGGGCGGCAGTCTCGCGGGCGCTCGCGCGCTCAGGACGGGGCGAGCCTCGGACAGGTCGTAGGACAGCATTCCGGGCAGGTCCGCGTGACCGGGCCGGGGCCTCGTCAGCGGACGGTTACGAGCGATCTCGCGTTCGTCTCCCGTTCCCGCGTCGATGAGAAGCTCCGACGGATCGACCGGATCGGCACTCATCACCGTCTCCCACTTGGGCCATTCAGAGTTGCCAATGCGAATAGCCACCGGGGCGCCGATTGTCACGCCGTGACGCACGCCGGCCAGGATCGATACCTCGTCGGCCTCGAACTTCTGCCGAGCGCCACGACCGTAGCCGAGGCGACGACGTGCGAGGCCACGGCGCAGGTCCTCCGTCGTCACATGCAACCCGGAGGGCAGTCCCTCGATCGTTGCGAGCAGTGCGGGTCCGTGCGATTCACCGGCGGTCATCCATCTCAGCATGCCTCCCAGTGTCCCACAAGCGATAAGCCTTGTGCGAAACGGCTCTCACGAGCTGAACGGTCACGACTGAGGTGCTTGGTCCCCTTCGTCGCAGTACCAGGTTCCGTACCGAGGATATCGATGACGACGCACAGAGTGTCGTCACCGGCAGCCAGATCCGGAGGGATTGTGATGGCCAGTCGTGACCCCACTTTCTGGTCTACGAGGGCCGTTGCGAGCCCCTTCATCGCCGTTCCCAAGTTGATGACCTCGGGGACGCCGGTCTCCCACGTGGACACGCGCACGGTACCGTCGGTCCAGCCGAGAACCGTGAACTGCGCGACGACCCGGTCGCCTTCGTGGACCTGCACCCCATCACCCTTGATAAGGGTCTGGGTCGTGACGCCGCCGGGCAGCGTGTCACTGTGGCTGATGATCGGCCCCTCCGGGCTCATCTCAACGCTCATCGGACCGACGCTTGCGTCGACCGAGGTACCGGTTGCGATCGAAGGCAGGATATCGACGACGTCGACTTCGATGGTATTCGGCGATCCGTCACCCATCGTGATGGAACGGAATGCGAGCACACGTGTGCCCTCGCGCCTGCCGGTGACCAGACGTGACAGGTCGTCATTGATCTGGCCGGAGCCGACGATGCCGAGGCTCATCTGGGGGCGGCCGGACTCGGAGAGCATGCGTCCGCTAGTTCCATCGAAAGCGGTGACAGAGACGAGGACGGGTGAGCCTTCAGTGATCTCACGACCGCTGCCTTCCTCGAGCACGCGTGCTTTGAAACCGTCGATCTCTAGCGGGGCCTTGATCTCGATCGTCGGTGTCGCGCCGACGCGCCCGGACACGGTCACGCGGTCGAACAGAGCGAGGGTTGTCGATTGGGTAGCGGATTCGGGCGCGCTCGCTTCGTCTGCGGCGGGGCGGGGTGGAACGCCCACCAGGCGAGGCCACCTCCCGCAGCGATGAGAACCACCGTGAGAACAACGCGCAGGAAGAGAGATGCGCGGGAGATGCCACCGGGAGCGCTGTGCACGCGCAGCCGCGCGCTGCGAGGATCCGCGTGCACGGCTGACGGCGCGGGCATCAGGTGACGACGACTCGGGGCTCATGCGGGAATCGTAGGAGACTGAGAGTCGATCTGCGCGATGAGCGCGTCAACACGCGCGTCGGTTGTGGCTAACGGATCCTGCAAGGACAACGGAATCGTCGACGATTCATCGAGACGCACGTGCACCCAGTCGACGCTCAGGTCGGCGCGGGCATCTTCGGCGGCTGCGATGATACGTCCGCGCAGGTGAGCGCGGGTCGTCGCAGGCGCGATCGTCTGCGCGCGATGGACACCCCTCGACGGTCGTGAGGCGTCGCATGAGTCCCGCGCGTTCCATTCGCTCCCACAGGCCATCAGCAGTGATGTCGGAGTAAGACAGCTCAAGCCGAGCCACGCGCGGATCAGTGAGGCTCGCCCCACTGCGTGCGCAGTACGACGTGAGAAGCTTGTGCTTGATCGCGATGTCCAGCTCGGTGTCGATGTTGCTCCAGTCACCGCTGGCGATGGCATCGATGCCCCTGCCCCACAGGTCGACGACGTAGGCGCGCATAGGATCCAGCTCCGCGACTGGGATACGGGCAAGCACACGTTCATGGATCTCTCGTTGCAGCGCGACGGCGCTCGTCGTGCGTCCGTTGGCCAGCCTCGAGGGGGCCGAGCCGGACAGGGTCGGAGTTGACCTCGCGGATTGCACGCATCGGATCAGCGAGCGCCAGGGTCTTCGATCTGCAGACCGTCCTCGATCGCATGGATGAGGAGCTCCGTCATACCGACCTTCAAGGCGGTCGTCGGCTCGGCGACGTTCGTGTCGCCGACGATGACGTGCATGCGTCGATATGCGCCAGAATCAGCCAAGGCCTCGTCGCGCGTGTTGATGATCGGACGCGAGCGCGTGGTCGCCGAGGACACGGCATCCCACATCTGATCGGCACGCTGGGAGAACTGCAGACGCGGCGTCGCCGCAGCGGTGTTGATCCACCCGTTACCGACGAGAATCTGGCGCGTCACGAAGAATGCGACGAGAGCATCCGCGACCTGACGGAAATCTCGGCGCCGATGGAGAAGATAGTTTTCGTGGCAGCCGTAAGAGTTGCCCTGCGAGTCCAAATTGTTTCGGAACAGGTGCAAGTGCAGGTCTGAGCCGAGCTCGGAGAGGGCCTCGTCTGCCTGAACTGCCAAATCCGCAAGCATGGAGGCGCTGGCGCGATCCTGCTCGAGCAAATCCTCAAGACGATCGCACTCAGCAGTCGCGTACTCGGGATGAGCGCCCACGTCGAGGTAGAGACGCCCGCCGTTACGCAGAAACAGGTTCGAGGAGCGCCCCTGATGCAGGAGTGGCTCGAACAGCTGGCGAGCGGCGTGCTCGGCATCCATGGGGGCGCCCCCGCTCGGGGATGCGGCCGTGAGCCCGTACTCCGTTTCGATGCCGAAAACTCGACGCCTCACGTCACTGGCCGCCCTTCTGGACGAAGCCCTGGACGAACGCCTCAGCGTTGGTTTCAAGAACGGAGTCAATCTCGTCGAGGAGGGAGTCGATCGACGAGGTGCGCGCCTGAACCTGGCCGGCCGCCTCGAGAGCGTCATCTTCAGGGGTCGGGCCGCCTGCGAAAATCTGATTCGACATTATTGGTTCTGCTTTCTGTCGTTCTTTATCGAGTGGATGTATCGCGCGCGTCGGCGATCGGGAATCGGACGAGGTCACCCTCACCCGGGTCGAGGACGAGCGAGGACCATGAGGCCTTCACGAGGTCGGGTCGATTGGCGACGGCCCATCCACGCACGTGAGCGCGAGTGTTCGTGGGTGCCACGTCTGCGGCGCGCTCGACCTCCTCATCGGACACGAGGCGCGTGACCATGCCAGCCTTCGCGAGTCGATAGACGAGGCCGTGGCTGGGACGCAGGTCCGCCCACTGCAGGTCGATGGCAGCCAGACGCGGATCGTTCCATTCGAGCCCGGCGCGTTCCTTCTGTCTCTTCACGAGCTGGTACTTGCCCACCCATTCGACCTCGGTGGCCACCGAGAAGAGATCGGCGCGCATGCGATCAAGCACCGACTGCCACAGCGTGAGGATCTCCTGGTCGGCCTGCGTAGGTGTCGTGCCCGTCTCTTCAAAGGTGTCGAGAACCAGATCCAAGTAGACCTGCTGGAGCTCTGCCGCCGTGTAGGCGCCGCCCGCGGTCGTCACCTTGTAGTCGAGGTCGGGATGGTGCGACACGTTCCAGGTTTCCTGCACGGGATCGTCCATGACGATCGAATCCCAGCGCAGGTCCGTGCCCTGCTCGATTGCCCACAGGACGAGCGAGGTGGTCCCGAAACGCAGGAAGGCCGAGACGTCGAACATGTTGCCGTCGCCGCCGATGACGTGGAGTCGGCGGAACTGAGCCGGATTCGCATGCGGCTCGTCGCGTGTGTTGATGATTGGGCGGTTGAAAGTGGTCTCCAGTCCGACTTCGTTCTCCACAAAGTCGGCGCGCTGGGACATCTGGAATCCCGGGACCTCGCTCTTTTGCCCGCGTCCCACGCGGCCGGCACCGCAGATGACCGGGCGGGTCACCATGAAGGGCGTGAGTCCTCGCACGATCGCATCGAGGTCGGTGATGCGGGGTATCTGGTAGTTCTCGTGGGTACCGTAGGCAGCACCCTTGCCGTCGGTGTTGTTCTTAACGAGGACGATAGGTTCTTCGCCGAGTTCTTCCAGGCGTGCCATGACGCGCTGGGCGATCACCTCGCCGGCGCGGTCCCACAGGAGCGCATCGCGCGCACCGATCGTTTCGGGCGCGGAGTACTCGGGGTGCGCGTGATCGACGTACAGGCGTGCGCCATTCGTGAGGACCGCGGTCGTCGCCGCCGGGAGGGCGAGTTCTTCGGGGGTCGGCCGCGCGACGCGCTCCGAACCACCGGACGGTGCGAGGTGGTACGGATCGTCAGTGAGCAAAGACGGGTCTGCCGCAGCACGGGACATGCGCATGCCGCGCAGGTCGTTGAGCGGGTCCTCCCCCGTGTAGTCCCAGCGGACGACGCCCGAGCCCTGGGCCGGAGTTCCCTCGCGGCTGATCTCGCCGTACGTGGTCACGACCGTCGTCGACAGAGCAATCGGGTTTGCCCACGCGTCGCCGGGACGGTAAACGCCGTACTCGGTCTCGGTTCCAATAATGCGTTCGCTGCTCATTTCACCGTTCCAATCGGCTTCACGCTGACGATTTCAGGGGCCAGCCCGCTGGTACGAGCCCAGTCTTCCGGCGAGGAGGTGGCTGCGAGTTCGAGCGACTCGTTCATCTCCTCGTGCACCCCGCGCAGCAGATGATCCATGCTCAGGCCGGAAGATGCTCCCATCAGCGCGTCCTTAATCGCGTACTTCTTTGCGCGTTCGACGATGCCGGCAATGAGAGCGCCAGACACGAGGTCGGACAGGTAGATGCGCTTGTGGTCGCCATTCACCAGGGTTGCGAGGAAGAGCGCCGTCGTCTCATTGCGCGCGTAGAGCGCGTCGACAGCGCGTTCGCTCATGCCCGCCACAGCCTCGTTGATGCCGCCGAAACGCTCAATTTCCGAGGCATGGATCGGCACCTGGGCGTCAGATACTTCGAGAAGATATCGAGGGCACCCGCGCGGTCCGGACGATCCACGCGGATGCGCACGTCGAGGCGCCCCGGGCGCAACACCGCCGGGTCGATCATGTCGGCGCGGTTGGAAGCGCCGATGATCACGACGTTGTCGAGGGATTCGACGCCGTCCATCTCGGCAAGGAGCTGCGGGACAATCATCGTTTCGACGTCTGAGGACACGCCCGTGCCACGCGTGCGGAACAGGGCTTCCATCTCATCGAAGAAGATGACGACTGGGGTGTCGCCGGCAGCGAGGGTCCGTGCACGAGCGAAAATGGCGCGAATCTGGCGCTCGGTTTCACCGACGAACTTGTTCAGCAGCTCGGGGCCCTTGATCGACAGGAAGAAGGTCGACGCACCTCCACGCTTCGACAGCGAGTTGGCAACGGCCTTCGCGATCAGAGTCTTGCCCGACCCGGGAGGCCCATACAAGAGAATGCCCTTGGGCGGGCGCAGGCCAAACTGGCGGTACAGCTCAGGATGGTTAAACGGCATCTCGATCGAGTCACGCACCTGCGCAATCTGATCGTCGAGACCACCAATGTCCTCGTATGTGACGTCGGGAACCTCGGGGGTGAGCAGCTGCTCGACATCCTCACGCACGATGCGCTCGAAGGCGATGCCCGAGCGGGCGTCCACGACGAGAGAATCGCCGGGACGCAGGTTTCCGTGGCGTAGAGGGCCGGCCAGCTCAAGGAGATTCTCCGCTCCACCTTCCGTCGCCACAAGCACGCGGTCGGGGCCAACGAGCTCGAGAACGGAGACGACCTGCCCGCTGCGCGGGAAGTCATCCGCGGCCACGGCGATCATCGTGTCGTCGAGGCGCACCCACTGCCCGTACGAGAGGTCAGTGACATCGAGCTTCGGCGTGACGGCAACGCGCATGCGCTTGCCGCCCGTCACGACCTCGATCTGGCGTGAAGCAGGGAAACGCTCGCACGAACGTTGCGAGAGTCTGGGGAGGACGCGACACGTCGGCCAGCTCGCCCTGTAGGCGAATCAGCTCCGTGCGGGCGGTCGTCAGCGCGGTGGTGAGGCGGCCGTTCTTTTCTTCCAACGAAATCAGGCGTCGTTCAAGTGCCTGACGGGCTTCGACCTCACTCATCAGTCGCTGCCTCACGTCCCTCCGACGCCCACGTGTCGGCCTGCGCGACGACGTCACGGCGGACCTTGCGCACCTTCTTCTCAGAGTTCACGCGCTGACCGACCTCTCCAGCGACCAGTCCGGCTCGTCGTCCCACGCGCCGCCCTGGCCTTCGGCAGCCTTCGCCGGACGAGTCGAACGCTCCTGCGGCGTGACGCCAGGCGCGAGGAGGCGGGTGACCACGAGGAAACCGGTGTGGGCCACCATGCGGTGCTCGGGGCGAACGGCCAGGCCGTCGAGGTGCCACTCGCGGCGTATGTCCTCCCAGGCGATCGGATCGGTGAAACGCTCGGAGGCGCGCAGATCCTCGACGAGACGTGACATCTGCGTGACGGTCGCGACGTAGCACACGAGCACGCCGCCCGGAATCAGCGCATGGGTGATGGCCTCGATGTTCTCCCAGGGAGCAAGCATGTCGAGTACGACCCGGTCGACGCTGCCCTCTTCGGCCGACCACAGCACCTCGTCGACGTCACCGACGCGCAGGTCCCATGCGGGGTGGCGGCGGCCGAACCACAGGTCAACGTTGGCGGCCGCGATGTCAGCGAAGTCCTGGCGCCGCTCCACAGAGATAAGGCGCCCCTGCGGGCCGACCGCATCGAGGAGAGCCATCGACAGCGCGCCGGAGCCGGCGCCGGCCTCGACGACAGTCGCGCCGGGGAAAATATCACCCATGTGGGTAATGACCCCTGCGTCCTTGGGATAGACGACGGCGGCGCCGCGGGGCATCGACATCACATAGTCGACCTGCAGGGGCCGCAGGATCTGGAACTGGCGGCCTTCCTCCGTGACAATCACCTGGCCGTCGGGACGGCCAATGACGTCGTTATGGTTGAATCCGCCGCGGTTGGATTGGAAACGACCACCGCTCACGAGAATCACCTGGTGGAAGCGTCCCTTGGGGTCGCGAACCTGAACGCGGTCGCCCTCAGAAAGGACGCCTCGGCGGGTGGGCTGGCCAAAAATCATTGGCCGACATTGAAGTATTACGCTGAATAGTCATTACGTAAAGGATAGCGCTTGCCACCAGCTGCGCCCATGGCAGGACACAGATGAGGGCGGGAGGGGTTAGCGTGGTATTCATGACAGACCTGATCACCCCTTCGACGGCCGAGCGCACGTGGGAGCCCGCGCTCTCGGCTTCGCGAGCGAAGGAATACGAGCGCTGCCCCCTGCAGTACCGTCTTCACGTCCTGGACGGATACCGTGAACCGGAAACGCGCGCGAAGGCTCTGGGAACAATCGTGCACGCGGTGCTTGAGAAGCTTTTCGCTCTGCCAGCGCAGCAGCGTACACCTGAGGCCGCGCGCGGCCAGGTGTGGCCGCAATACGAGGCCCTGGCGTCAAAGAACCCGGAGGTTCCCGCGTTGTTTAGCGACGATGCGGACCGTGACGCGTGGCTCGACGAGGCGCGCGCGGTCGTCAACGGGTACTTTGCGATCGAGCAGCCCCAGTGGATTGCACCAGCAGCGCTTGAGCAGCGTGTGACGACAACGACCTCGGGCGGCGTACGACTCCTCGGTTTCATCGACCGTGTGGACCGTGCCCCCGACGGACGGCTTCGGGTCGTCGACTACAAGACCGGGAAGGCGCCCGGTCCGCGCTACGTCGACGAGGCCCTGTACCAGCTGCGTTTCTACGCGCTGCTCCTCGCGCGCACGCAGGTGCTTCCTTCTCGCATGCAGCTCGTCTATCTGAAGGCCGGCCAGGTCATCACCTTTGATCCCGAAGCGGGCGACATCGCGAGTTTTGAGCGTCACATTGACCAGCTCTGGGACTCGATTGCACGCGACATTGAGAACGACTCTTTTGTGCCTCGCAAGAATCCCCTGTGCAACTGGTGCGGGGTGCGGTCACTCTGCCCGGTATTCGGCGGAACCACTCCCCCGCTGCCCGAGCAACATGCACGGTGGCTGTCGCGGACTCGGCTAGGCTAGATGCATGGACTTGAAGCAATGCGGCCGCACCGGGCTCTACCTGTCGGCCATTGGTATCGGCACGCTCACCTGGGGGCGCGACACTGACGGCCCCGAAGCGCTCGACATGCTGCGCCGTTTCGTCGACGCGGGCTGCAATCTGGTGGAATGTTCTGCGTCCCATGGTGACGGCATGGCGGTAGACATCCTGTCCGAAGCCATCTCAGCTGTTGGTCGGCACCGCGTGGCAGTCGCGTGGCGCGGAGGCGTGCGCCGGGCCTCCGAAGGCGCGTGGGTGAGCGCTGCGGGGCGCGGCGATCTGCTGCGCAGTCTCGATGATGCCCTCGCACGGTTGGACACCGACTACGTGGACGTGTGGATGGTGGAGCCTCGCGCGGAGGTCCCACTGGAGGAGACTCTTGAAGCTGCGACCGCAGCGTATCGCTCTGGCCGTGCGCGCTACGTGGGGCTGTCGCGGGCGACGCAGTGGCAGCTTGCCGAGGCGGTGACACGCGGCGTGCTCGGAGCGAGCGCTCCGATCTCGGTGGTCGAGTTCCCCTTCTCCCTCGCAGATACCTCGCGGGCGGCGAGGGTCGCTGAACTGAGTGAACACGGGGTCGGCGTCATCGCCGCGTCCGCATTGGCAGGCGGTGCTCTGACGGGCAAGTACCGCCACTCGACGCCCGCGGACTCGCGCGCTGCTTCGCCACATCTTCGCCATCTGGTGGAGGGCCACTTGACGGGCTCGGCGCGCGGCGTCATTGAGGCTGCCACGCGCGCGGGCGCGGGACTGGAACGCTCGACGGGCGACGTGGCGCTTGCATGGGTGCGCGATTATCCGGGTATCACCAGTGCCCTCGTCGGTCCACGCACGCTGCGCCAGCTGGAGACGCTGCTCGACTACACGGAGCCGTTGCCTGCCCCCATTCGGCAGGTTCTCTCCGAGGTGGCTCAGTAGTAAGGCGCGCTTCACGTGATTGACGTCGCGTCATCACGTAAAGATGGGTGGGGCCCGAACCAAGCGGTTCGGGCCCCACCCATCTTGAACAAGCTGATGATCGAGTCAGTCATCGACCTCGATAAAGTCGTCTTCATCGGAGTCGTCGAAATCATCGTCGTCATCCTCGGAGTCATCGAGAATGTCGAACGGCAATTCCACGCCCAGCTGAGTGAAAAGAATGTCGTCGTAGGTGAAGAACGCGTCACGCAGCGCAAGCTCAGCTGCTTCGAGCGCGGCGTCGTCGGCCTCGTCTCCATCGCGTGCGATGTCGAAGTGGTTTTCGAAAGCGTTGAGCAGGCGCGTCAGCGCGCGGCGGGCATCTCCAGTCATGACGATCATTCTACCGTGAGACGGCGCACTTTATCAGGGGAGGTTGAGCTGCGAACGAATAACGGACACCATCAGATCGGTTCCCTTGATCTCGGCGGTCTGCTCCGCGCCCAGAATACGGGTCTGCCCGTCCGCATCAAGGAGCTGCGACGCACCCATGTTCGGGCCGAGGGGCAGAATCACCCACTCCTTCGTCGGCTGGTAGATGGCGTCGGGCTTCTCCCCTTCGATCTGGGCGGTGATGTTCGCGATGACGACGCGGGCCTGCTGGCGCGCGGCGTCGGCACGCTTCGATTCACGCACATCGGTGAGGTCACCGACGGCGTAGACGTTCGGGTGATCTGCGACCTCCATGGTGCTATCGACACGGATGGTGCCGTTCGGGTTCGTGACGGACTCGTAGTCGCTGCCGATCAGGAAGCCGGTGTTGGCGCGGGCACCGTAGCACTGGAACCACAGATCGGCCTCGATGACCTCACCGTTCTTGGTTTCAACCATGAAGTGACTGAGGTCGCCAACGTTCTGCGGAGGCAGGTAAGCGAGCTCGGAGCCGGTGACGACGCGCACGCCGAGGGTGCTCAGCTGCTCGCTGATCTCGTTGCGCAGCGCATCGGTGTAGCCGGGCGTGCCCAGGATCTGATCGGAGGCCTCAACGATCGTGATGTCCAGGCCGGGAAGGCATTGGCGAGTTCGCCGGTCAGCTCGATGCCGACGGTGCCGCCGCCGACGATCATCACCGAGCGGGCCCGTCCGAGGTTCTCGTGCAGCTGCTCAAGGCGTGCCTTCGCCACGGACGAGCGGTAAGAGGAGTACTTCGCGGGGAAAGGATAGGTCGATCCGGTCGCGAAGACGACGTAGTCGGCCTCGATCGGGTCGTGGCCAAAGACATGAACGGTCGTGCCGTCGACACGCGACACTGTGCCACGGACGACCTCGCCGCGGTGCAGCAGGTTCGTGTAGGGCATGAAGATCGCGTGTTCCCATACGGTGTCGACCGCGGCACGCAGCGCGGCTGCGTGATGGACGAACTGGTCCTTCTGCTCGATGAGGACTACGTCCGCGATGGGGTCCAGCCCCTTTGCGACCGTGACGCCTCCGTAACCTCCGCCAATGACTGCGACGCGTGCCATGTCTTTCCTCCTTGTGAGTGGACCGCGTCTATTGTGTCACCTGGCGGGCACGAATGCGCGTGCTAGGGACCTTAGTCCGCGTCGTTGGCGCTCTCCCCGGTCTCCAGGCCGAGGCCGCGCGCAACATTCGGCGGGAAGAAGTTGGGGCCCTTGAGGACCTTTCCATCCTCGCGCAGCTTGACGGAGCCGTCCGGCATGAGCTTGGAGAGGTTCGAAGCCTGGACCTCGGCGAGCACAGAATCGAGATCCATTCCGGACTCGATCGCCATACCGTAGATGACGTAGATGAGGTCGGCGAGGGCGTCCGCAGCCTCAATAACATCGCGCTCGCCATCGTCTGCCGCGACTGCCTCGGCGGTAGCCGTCTCAATGATCGCGCGCGCGCGCTTGCCGTACACCGCTCCCATGAGTTCAGCAAACTCTTCGGCGATGAGGCTCATGCGCATGCCGAGGCGCTCATAGGACAACGTCGGATCGTCGAAGGAACGAATCGGCATCGAGTAGGTGCGGTGGAACTCCTGGACGAGTTCCATCGGGCTGGGAGCGCTCTGAGTGTTCGAGGTGGGGGTGTTCTTCTCGCTCATGCGTGATCCTTTCGAGACTGTTCCCAGGCCGTAGCCAGGATGTTCGTAAATGCGGTGATCGTTTGATGTCCGTCGACGAGGTACTGCGCGTCAAAGACGTACGTGGGGACGGTGGTGACACCCATGTGCATCGCCATCTGGAAGTCCGAATACACGCGGGATGCCCATTCCTCGTCGCCCACGGCGAGAGCAGCAAGCTCCGGCGGCATTCCAATGTCCTGGGCGCACCCGATGAGAACCTCGGGGTGGGAGATGTCCAGCCCCATTTCGGAGTGGGCGCGCATGATGGCCTCGGCAACCTTCAGTTGCAGCGAGGAGGGACCTGCCACCGTATCGGCATCAATATCCGCATCGTGGGCGGCCGCGATGATGCGGTGTGCGCGCGATGTCGGAGCGATGATGAGGTTATCGAAGTCAAAGCGAATCCCCTCGCGCGCACCGAGCGCCTGCATCCGTTCGTCAGATTCGCGCACTTCTTCGAGCGTCGCGGCACCGGATTCCACGAGAGCCACGACGCGGGGTTTGTCCACGGGGGCGTCGAGTTCCGGGTCAAGAAGGAAAGCATGCAGGTAAACCTCAACCTCGTCACGATGCTCGAATTCCTCGAGAGCTGCGCGCAGGTGTCGCAGCCCGAGATAGCTCCACGGGTCGCAGGTGTCGAGCCACATGTCGATACGCACGGTGCCTCCTCACGATTGATATGGAAAACCCCGGAGCCTTTCGGCCCCGGGGCATTTCGTGCGCGGAGGGGGACTTGAACCCCCACCCTCGTAAAAATGAGGACTAGCACCTCAAGCTAGCGCGTCTGCCTATTCCGCCACCCGCGCAGGTGAGCGATGCGAACCGTTGCGATCCGCAAGCGAGTAGAAGCTTAACACGATGTGGGCGAGATGCGCCAATCGAAACTAGGAGTCTTTCTCGCCGCCGCGCAGACGCGAGTCGAGAGTGGCGAAAACCTTGGCAATTGAGTCGATATCGGCGTCCGTCATGCCATCCAGGAGGTACTCGCTGACCGTCTGCTGATGCAGCTCTGTGGCAGCAAGCACAGTTTCGATCCCCTGGGTCGTCAGGCATGCGTCGTAGCCGCGGCGATCGACCGCGGAGGGAACGCGTTCCACCCATCCGTCGCGCGACAGATTCGAAACGAGGTAGGTGACGCGCGACGGCGAATAAACGACACGGTCGGCCAGCTCGCCCATGCGCAGACGATGGCCAGGCGCCTCCCAGAGGGCAAGAAGAATGTTGTAGTCGGGCATGGAAACCCCGTAGGTGCGCTTGAGGCGCGTCTCGAGAATGCCCTGCAGGCGCCCGGACGCCTCGAAGAAGACTCGCCATGCGGCAGCGCGGGCACTATTGGCCTGAACGATCGGCGTCAGTCGTGCTCCTGATTCCATGTCTCCCTCCTCGTGGTCGTGTCGGATGCTTCTCTCGGGATAATAGGTCATAGTGACTAAGAAAGCACCAACAACGCGGAGGAACCTCATGTCTTTATCTATTTCTGTTGTTCTTTTTGATGTTGACGGAACGATTGTTGATTCAGCTCCGGCCGTCATCGGTGCTTTCCGTGAGACTCTGTCAGACTATGGTTTGCCCATTCCTGACAACCGGCGCCTTCGTACCTATGTTGGTCCTCCCCTGTGGCACTCTTTCGGCGATCTGGGCTACGAGGGGGAGCAGCTATCCGATCTTGTTGCGGGCTATCGTCGCCGTTACTTTGCTCGCTATCTCGACCCGGAGCCATTCCCAGGGGTTATCGAGCTGCTCCGCGATCTCCACGACGCGGGTATTCCCCTGGCCACGGCAACGTCAAAGCAAGCTCCGACTGCTATCTCCCAGATCGAACATCTCGGTCTATCCAGCATCTTCGACGTGGTCGCGGGAGCTACCCCCGATCCATCCTCGAGTAAGGCGACTGTCATTCGTGAAGCCCTCACGCGCCTGGAAGCTATGGGGGCCGACATCTCCCACCCAGTCCTTGTGGGAGACTCCATCTGGGATGTCCGTGGCGCTCAGGAGGCGGGCATTCCGGTGATCGGGGTCGGTTGGGGGTATGCAACTGAGGACGGCCTCGACGATGCGGACGCCGTGTGTGAGACGGTCGATGACCTGCGCACGTTCATTCTCAAAGGGGTTGCGCAGGCAAAGTCCCAGCGCGGACGCTAACGAAAGTCTCGGGACTTTACCTCGACGGGAAGTGCGATAGACGCGATCCTGAAGGCTTGCACGCTGATCGCGCCATCTCCCCACTCGAGCGTCCCGCGCACGAGTAGAGCACTGGACTCGAGGCACACGCGCCGGAACTTTCTTCCATGCTCCCACAGAGACGGAGACGTTGACGAGGCCGGTCTCGTCTTCGAGGGAAAGGAACGTGATCCCCCCGCCCGTGTGTGGGCGCTGCCGATGAGTGACGACTCCGGCGATGTCGACGATGCGTCCGGCCAGGTGCTGACCCAGCTCGCCAGCCCGGAGGACGCTAGCGGGCAGCGATCCACGGACGTAGCTGAAAGGGTGGCACCCCGGGGGTCAGCCCGTCGAAGCGACATCCGAGCGCATGCGCTCCGCCTCCGATAACGAAGGCAGCTCGGGAACGCGCGCCCCCACCTCCGTTCCAGGAAGAAACGGCTGCCATTGACCGACCCGAGCCTGTGGCTGCGCGAGCGCCCCCGCAGCCCATGCACCCTCACGCCGCCCGACCCCTAGGCACTCGAGAGCGCCGGCCATCGCGAGCTTTTCCATGGCGGAGGCGCTCACGTGGGCTCGCCGCGCGAGGTCCGCCTGACTCGTAAATGCTCCCTGACGCCTGGCTTCGACGATGCGCTCGGCGACCGCGCCCAGGCCTCGTACCTGAGAGAGCCCGATACGCACCGCAAGCTCGCGATCGACATCGAGGGCAACGGTGCCGCGCGAGGGCAAAGCCTCCGGGCGCCCCGGGTTGTAGGACTCCCCCGCCTCATCGTCGCCCACGCGCTGCACGCTCGCGTCGACGAGTGAATCGTTGACTGACGGACCCACCACGCGCACCCCGTGCCTGCGGGCGTCCTGCACGAGGGTCGCGGGCGAATAGAAGCCCATCGGCTGGGAGGCCAGGATCGCGGCATAAAAGTGCTCGGGGGCGTGCACCTTCAGCCAGGACGACGCGTACACGATGTGTGCGAAGGAAAACGAATGAGACTCCGGGAACCCAAAGTCCGCAAAGCCCTTGAGCTGTTCGAAGATACGCTCGCGCGTGGGCGCGTCGATACCCCGTTCCTCCATGCCCGCCATAAGGTCCCCCTTGAGAGCTTCCATGCGCTCCGGGCTGCGCTTGGCCCCCATCGCGCGGCGCAGCTGATCGGCGCGTGCCCCAGATAATCCCGCTGCATCCGTCGCGATGCGCATGAGCTGCTCCTGAAAGAGGGGAACCCCGAGCGTCTGGCGCAGGGCGGGCTCAAGGAGTGGGTGCAGATAGGTGACCTCCTCGCGTCCCGAACGGCGGCGCAAATAGGGGTTGACTGAGCGCCCCTGGATCGGCCCCGGTCGGATCAGAGCGACCTCCACGACAATGTCGTAGAAGCAGCGCGGCTTGAGCCGGGGAAGCGTATTCATCTGCGCACGTGACTCCACCTGGAAGACGCCCACCGTGTCGGCCGCGCACAGCAGGTCATAGACCCTCGGATCCTCCTCCGGCAGGGTGTGCAGGCCCAGGGGTTGGCCCTCGCGCCCTTCCACTACTCGAGGTGCCCAGCCACGCAGCTGATTCGAGGCCTCCCCCGCACGCGCGCCACCCGCCCGGAGCTCGTCGAAGGCGACGCGCAACGCGGTCAACATGCCGAGCGATAGCAGGTCGAACTTCACGAGGCCGGCATCCGCACAGTCCTCCTTATCCCATTGGAGAACCGTACGTCCCGGCATCGCGGCCCACCCAACCGGGCAGATGCGCGACACCGGCTGATCGGTGAGCACCATGCCGCCTGCGTGGATCCCCATGTGCCGGGGAAGACGCGCGAGCGCCTGGGCCGCATCACCAACGAGGGGTGGCACTTCTCCCCTGCCCTGGGACCAGGCTGTGGCCGTACCGGCCGGGTATCCGAGGGCGCGTGCGACATCGCGGATCGCTGAGCGCGGGCGGTACGTGATGACGTTCGCGACCTGGGCCGCGCGATCCCTCCCAAACGTGTCGTAGACGTACTGGATGACCTCTTCTCGACGACACGCCTCGATATCGACATCGATATCCGGTGGCCCCGAGCGCGCATCGGATAAAAATCGCTCGAACAGCAGGTTGTGGCGCACCGCGTCGACCGCTGTGATTCCCAGGCAATAGCACACCGCTGAGTTGGCGGCGCTGCCCCGCCCCTGGCACAGGATCCCGTTGCGGGCGCAAAAGTCGACGATGTCTTTGACGATGAGGAAGTAGCCCGCAAAGCCGAGGCGCTCGATGACCCCCAGTTCGTGCTCGATCGTTTCCCATGCCCGGGGGTGGTGCGCGCGTGATCCGTAGCGCACGCTCGCGCCCTCGTAGGTGCAGTGCGCGAGCCAGCTGTCCGGGGTGTGCCCGTCGGGGACCTGGGTGCGCGGCAAGCGCGGGGCGACGAGGCGCAGGTCGAAAGCGCACGCGGCTGCGACCTCGCATGCGTTGTCGAGTGCCTGCGGGTGTGCTCCATGCAGTCGTGCCATCTCCGCGGGTGAACGCAGGAAAGAGCGGTGCGCGCCCAGGTGAGCCTCCGCCTCGTTCAAGGAAGATCCCCAGCGGGTCGCCGTCAAAATGTCGCCGAGCGCCTGCTTCGAGGGTGAGGACATGCGCGCTCCGCTCGTCGCCACCAGGCGAGTTCCGCTCGCACGCGCAAGCTCCGCGAGCACGTCTCCGACCTCGTCTTCATCCCCACGCGCAGCCTGCCACTCGACGAGGACCTGGTCGCACCCAAAAGCGTCTACAAGTCCGTCCAGGACTCGGCGTGCGGGCGCCGTGCCTCCGGCTCGTAGCGCGCGCATGAGCGGGCCCCGCCTACCGCCAGTGAGGACGACGAGCTCCCCTCCGGCCTCACTCAGATTGACGAGGTCGTGGCGTGGATTGCGCTGCCCGGGTTCGAACAGTGCTCGAGCGCTCATCGCTCCCACGAGATGCGCGTAGCCGGTGGGGCTGGCCGCCACAATGGGGAGGCGCATCCCCGGGTCTTCAGCTCCGGGAGCAAGTCCCCATCCCGGCGCAGATGAACCCGGAACAATGCCCCTCAGAGCATCCGGCGCGAGCGTGAGCTCAGCGCCGTACACGATCGGCAGGCCGGCCGTGCGGGCAGCCATGGTCGTCTGAACCGTCGAGTACATGCCGTCGACGTCGAGAATCGCGAGGGCATCGAGCCCGAGGCGCGCAGCTTCCTCCACCATACGCGCGGGCTCGTCGGTCCCGTCCAGAAACGTGAAGGCGCTGTGCGCATGCAGTTCTGCGTAGCGTCGTTCCGTGGTCACACAGCCATTATATAGAACATATGTTCGATACTGTTGTTGGGGGGAGCTGCGTTGGCGCGTACAGATGGGGTGAAAGGTGCCCCTCCCACGAGGAATACAAGCCCTATGCTGGGAGCATGGAATCCATGCTCGCAGCGTCGCTTCACTCCCCCGGCGCCCTGGGACTCGACGAACGCCCCATCCCAACACTCGGCCCACGCGACGTTCTCCTCTCCGTCGAAGCAACAACCCTGTGCGGCACGGACCTGCGCATCGCAACAGGCCAAAAGACGAACGGCGTCACCCCGGGCGTGGTCCTCGGGCACGAAATCGCCGCACGCGTGTGGCGTGTTGGAAGCGACCTCACCGCAGGGGTCGACGTTCCCGCTCCGGGCACGCAGGTCGGACTCGCTCCCGAGATTGCCTGCGGACACTGCGCCCCCTGTACGAGTGGGCGCTCTAACGTGTGCGCGAACATGCGCCTATTCGGAACGGGGGTGGATGGAGCCCTCGCAGACTTCATCCTCGTCCCCGAAGAAGCGCTCGCGTGCATTACCCCCGTCGCTCGCGAGATCGCCCCGCCTCACCTCGCGCTCGCCGAGCCGCTCTCGTGCTGCCTGCGCGCAACAACACGCCTACCCATCGAATCCAACTCCCGTGTGCTCGTTCTGGGAACTGGCCCGATCGGCCTCATCCACTGCGCACTCGCGGTTTCTGCCGGCGCGCGCGTCATGGCCTGCGGCCGACAGGCGCGCCTCGAACCCGCGCGAGCAATGGGAGCCGAGTTGACGACCGGCGCCCAAGGCGAGGATCTTGTACGTGAGGTCATGACGTGGACTGACGGTGTCGGAGCAGACGTCGTCATTATCGCAGTCGGAGCCCCAGCCCTCGTCTCCATTGCCGCTCAGTGCGCGCGCATCGGCGGCCACATTTCTTTCTTCGCGGGCTTCCCCACGGGAGCGATGACTCAGATCGACCCGAACCTCGTGCACTACCGGGAGCTGACCATCAGCGGCAGCGCGAACGCGACCCCTGACGACTACACGGCGGCCGTCGAAGCGCTCTCAAGCGGACGCATTAACCTGTCGCCGCTCATCACACACGAGTATGAGCTGTCCGACGTTAGCGACGCCCTCAACGCCGTGCGCACACGCGCCGGCCTGAAGGTCGCCGTGCGCCCGAAGGCTCCGCCACCCTTTAGTCAAGGAGCCCGCGCAGGTCCGCCTCGCTCAGGCGAGCGCCCATTCCAGTCCCGTTCATCACCGAAGAAATGAGCTGGCGCTTGCGATCCTGAAGCTCCACAACCTTCGCTTCGATCGTATCAGTCGCAACCATTCGATAGACGTTGACTTTCTTCATCTGACCGATGCGGTGCGCGCGATCAATCGCCTGCTCCTCCGCGGAAGGATTCCACCAGGGATCCATGACGTAGACGTAGTCCGCCTCGGTGAGGGTCAATCCGGAACCGCCAGCCTTCAGCGAGATCAGGAAGACTTGAGCATCGCCCGAGCGGAACTTCTCGATGACCTCAGCCCGACCACGCGTCGACCCATCGAGCTGCACGGCGGATATTCCACGGCGCTCAAGCATGTGCCGGATACGCTCCAGGAACGAGGTGAACTGGCTAAACACCAGGCCTGATGTCCGAGTGGCACGATCTCATCCAGGCGATCCGCCAGGTACTCGATTTTTGCCGACCCCACGTGCGCATACGACTCCTCGACGAGAGCCGGATCGAGCGCTAGCTGACGCAGCCTCGTAATCGCCGCAAGCACAGTCATGCGGTTCGCATCCACGTCTCGCAGCAGGTCAAGAATCCGGGCGCGCTCGCGGGCCAGATACTGATCGTAGATATGGCGGTGTTCCTTGCCCAAATCGACGCGCACAATGTCGACGATCTTATCGGGCAGATCCGGAGCGACCTCCTCCTTCGTGCGCCGCAGAACAAAGGGCGCAACATAGGCCGTCAGACGCCCGAGCATCGCCGGATCCGCGCCATTTTCGATGGGCCTGCGCACCTGCTGCTGGAATGTCTCCCACGGGGGCAGGAGGCCGGGGCACGTCAAGGAAAGCAACGACCACAGGTCTCCCAGCGAGTTTTCGATGGGGGTACCCGACACCGCCAACTTCCAGGGCGACTCAAGATCGCGAAGCGCTCGGTAGGTTGCGGTGCGAGGGTTTTTCACCGCTTGCGCTTCATCGATGACAACTCCGCCGAGGCGCACCTGGTTCCACTGCTCCGCCTCCAGGCGGGCGAGCGTGTAGGAGGTGACGACGATATCCATATCGGCAACCTCCTCCTGGATCGTCGTCCCACGGCGCGTGGCCGTTTCCGTCACCGCGCGCACACGCAGGTGCGGTGTGAAGGTGCGCGCCTGGTCTATCCACACGCCAACGACGGAGGTCGGCGCCACGACGAGAACGGGCGAGGGATCGCCGGCGGGTGCATGCGCTCGCAGCGCTGCCACAGCCGACAGGATCTGAACGGTTTTACCCAGGCCCATGTCATCTGCCAAAATTCCACCGATTCCACCGGACAAGCGAGCCGTTAGCCAAGCGTGGCCGTGCCGTTGGTACGGCCGCAGAACCGAGCTGAGCGATGGTACCGGCGGCACACCTTCATCCGCGGAGCCGTCGCGCAGCGGAGCGACCCGCATCCTCCACGCGTCACTGAGGCTCACGTGGTCGGATGCACTCGCGAATAGATCGACGACGCCGACCTGCATCGGCGTGAGCCTGAACCCCTCGCCGTCCCACCCCGCGAGGGTGCGTGCCTCTTCCAGCAATGTCGCCAAGGAGCGAATACGTTCGCCGTCAAGGCGTACCCACGTTCCCTCGACCTCGACGTAATCCTGCCCGTTGGCAATCGCTTCGAGCGCTTCGCGCACGCTGATCGTGACGCGGCCGAGGCGCAGGCGCACGTTGAGGTCAAACCAGTCACGCGTGGCTGGATCAACGCTCACATCGACATCGAATCCGTCTTCTCGCACGTCGATGGCACGCACGTCCTCCGCAACGTCCCACACGAGGCCATCGATGCCCTCAGCATCAACAACCGCTTCCAAGAAGGCGGGAACACGCCACGGAGACAGCCTCCCCGTCGTAGGAGGCGCGGTCCACAGGGCGGAGTCGAACCCACGTCCCCACAACTCGACGCGACCCAGGATCTCGGCCACGGCCTCGTCCTCCACGCAGTGGGCCACAGGAGTGCGCGAGCGTGACTCACCCTGACGATACTCGGCCCACCAACGCACAACGACAGATTCCCCGTCGCGTCGCACCGTGCCCACGAGCGACACGTCCGGGCGAGCCTCAGGGTCAAAACTGCCATCGGAGGAAGCCATCGAAAAACGCCTGAGGAGGGCGGGCAGCCACGTGCCACGAAACTGCGCGACATCTGCGGCAGGAATATGCAAGCCTCGATCGAGAGGAAAGCCGTCAAGCGTTCCCACACCCTCAATCCGCGCGATTCCGCGCCCTCCATCCAGCAGCAGCACACTCGCGTCGCGGTCGATGCGCGGCCTCGTGACCACCTCGTCTCCGTTGCGCGCGACGACTCTGACGTCAAGGCCGTCGTCACCGGAGCGCACATCAATGTCCGCGTCCCAGGTCGCGTGCGAGAGCACCACCCTCTCATCGGCGTCAGGCGAGGCGTAGAGCTCAACCCCGGCCCGCACCAGACGCGCCAGCCACGCGTAGGCATGCTCGCCCAGCGAACTGAGCGTCACCTCCGTGCGCGAGTGCCACGAACGCGATTCACGCGACAGGCGGTACCCCTCGCGCATGAGAGAGACATGCGTGGGATCCAGCCCATCCGTCACTGACGCCCACTGCGTCGCCGTCAAATCGAGCCACGAAGCCCTCTTCGTCGTCCACCCGGATGAGGAGCTTTCGGCGCAGCGGGATCAGAGACGGCTCGACCCCGGGATCATGCGCATCAACGACGAGGGCCAACGGCTCGCCCAGGCGGTCGCGGTCAGAACCCAGCATTTGCTCGAGGACACGGCTCCATTCAGGCACCGAGCGCTGCTTGTCGCGGGCATCCTCGCGCCCAACAATGAGCGTCGCTACCGTATGGGGACAGTCACTGCGCAGCGGGCACGCACACGCGAGGGAGGGACGCACAGCGCCCTGCGCGACGCGCACGCGATAGGTCAGCCCGGCTTCCTTCACGCGTGCTTCAGCCTGCTCGCCATCCTCGCTCCAGGAGAATTCACGCACCGCGCCACTGCGCGCCAAACGCAGGCCATTCGCCCACGCCGCCGGGCCAACGAGGGCCATCATGTCATCATCCGACAGCGAGGCCAGCGTGTGCGACAGAGATACCATCCTTTCAGTCTACGGCACCCACCCATCCCCAGCACCGGCTCACTGGGACAGTCCCTCGATCGCCCACTCCCCCTCCTTCCAGACAAGGAGAATGTCCCGTCCGTCCTCAAGCAGAGCCCTCATGTAGGCGCGCGGTCTCTCCTGCGCCCACCACCGACCTCCCACCGGCCAAGGCCCTTCCACTCGCGCGATAGCCGCACGGCGCCCCTCCCCTGACACTGATTGCGAGACATCACGCTCGCTCACGAGGTAGGCGGGTGCAGCACTCAAGGCCCCTCGGTAGTCCACACGCACATCGTCGAAGGCCCCAGATGCGCCAACAATCCTCACACGCACGGGCTCGTCAAAAAGCGTCGCCGGAGGATGAGCGATGCGTCCCTCCCACGCCCCTCATGCGGGCGAAGGAGAGGCTTGCTCCCCCATCTGGTCATCACAACACGGCTGCGCGGATCGTATCCGCCCTGCACCCGCGGAATCAGGAGAGAATCCGGCCCCGCCATCCCCTGAATACGCACCACGCTGCGCGAGACATCGCGCTCGCGATCTGACCGCCCCCACAGTGCTGACGCACTGCGCCCCACCCGCGGATCACATGCGGTCACGCGTATACAGGTCACTGCGCCACTGGGCCCTTCGATACCCGAAGTCCACCCCGCGAGCGTCCACCGGACGCGCAGAGCAACATCGTCCGATACGCACACGTCACATCCACTCCACGTGCGAGTGCGCTGACCGCCCCCGGCATCCTCCACATCGATGCGCAGGGTCTGCGAGACGAGCCCGCCCCGCCCCAGCCTCTGAGACAGATCTCGTGCGATGCGTTGAATGGGTACGATCATCGTATTGATGGAATCTCCACCCACATCAATGACGCACTCCATCGTGATGTCTGGTTGAATGCGCCCGGCCGGGGTGAGGGCACTGTCGCCTCCGGAAGCGAGATTCCAGAGTTGTTCACCGACGTCGCCGAAGCGCTCGCACACACGACCTCGCCCCAGTGCCAGAAAATCCGCGCACGTGTGAACGCCCAGGCCTGTCAATAGCTCGATGGCGTCAGCTGCTCTATCAGTCATCGCGACAGGAACGGCCCATAGGGCACGATGTAACGGGATACGCCCCAGGAATAACTGGTTTTCTCCGGCAGGAACAATGCGTCCCTCGCGCGCCGCCTCCAGGGATGCGACCGGGCCATCGGCGATGCCAACAAAACATTCAACGCCGACGGCCTCCTCGATCGCCGACACCAGAGCCAAGGCCGCGGCCTCCTCACTCCCATGCCAACGAGCGGGACCACGCGCCCGACACCTAGCTACCCCGGGGCGCACGCACTCCACCCCGGCCGCCACTGAATCGAAAGCATCGACAACGGCGCTAAACGCTCGCGCCTCGCGATCAGGGTCGCGAGGCAAGCAGATGAGATCGGGGCACACATACGTCGCCTCTCGTACGCTCATACCGCTCCTCACTCCGGCGCTCCGAGCAGCGCCGCTGGCAACCTCGATGCGTTCGCTATGTACGACAGCCCCAGTGCCACCCGGCGGCAGATCGACCACGAGGCAGTGAACGGGCCAATCGGGCACCCACACCACCATGTCACGCACCTAGACCACCAGCCGCATTCGTCGGCGCGGCGCTTCACGAGAAAGCCCCGGCCAGGGGCGCAGTGTCACGATGGTGCGTCCCATCGATCGGGCCCTCGCTGCCAAGGTCCGCTGCTGTGCGCCGGACAGTTCAGGAATATCGAGGCAGACAACATCGCAGGCTTCTATCAGAAGGGAACACAGGTCCCCCACCTGGTGATCTTTCCCCGCGTTTAATACCAGTACACGGTCGAGGTCCATCCCCTGCTGCGAGGCCCATTCCCAGCCTATATTCCTCACTCCGCACACGCCTATCCACCCCTCGGAGGGACATGTATCGATCAGCAATCGGATGAGTTCAGCCCTGCCCGTCGGCCCCAGAAGGACAGGAGAAATCCCCGCCTGCGCATGCTCGATATCGTCACGCGCTCGCAGGCCAACAGCCTGTTCGGCACGGTTCAACACGTCGCGTGCCGCCAGTAGTCGCGCGTGCGCATCAGTCATAACTCCCCCTCCCAGCAATAGAACATGTGTTCGATACTGGAAGTGTAGAACCCCGCTCACACATCTGCGTCCCGAACGCCGATCGCGCGCGAATAGGTCACAATGGAAACACCGAGAAAAGGAGCATGCATGAACATCGACCAGCGCCCCTTGCCCCCAGCCCCTACGAGGGCCTGGAAGCCCCCGCGTTTACGCTGTCATCGAGCGTTCTCACCGACGGCGCGCCCATGCCCGAGTCGGCGACCGCCGAGGCCGGATCCCTTTCCCCGGATCTCACGTGGCACGGTTTCCCCGAGGACACGGCGAGCTTCATGCTGACCTGCTTTTGACCCGGATGCCCCGACCCCCTCGGGCTGGTGGCACTGGGCAATTCTTGACATCCCGTCGTCCATGACCCACCTGGAGGCGGGTGCCGGAGCATCCGACCTCATGCTGGACGGTCCGGCTTTCCATCTGCGCGGCGATGCGGGCGAGGCCTCCTACTTCGGAGCCGCTCCCCCCACCGGCGATCGCCCCCACCGCTACGTATTCACGGTGCACGCCCTCGATACGGATTCGCTGGGGCTCGACGACGACGCGACCCCAGCTATGGCCTCGTTCGCGGCGCTCGAGCACACGATCGCACGCGCCTCCCTGACCGTGACCCACCAGGCCTAAGGATTATGCTGCACATTATTTTTTGGGAGCCGGAAATCCCCGGCAATACGGGTGCCGCTATTCGCCTGTCCGCGTGCACCGGATCGATGCTGCACTTGGTCAAGCCGCTGGGCTTCGACATGGACGACGCGAAGCTCCGCCGCGCAGGCCTGGACTACCACGACCTCGCGCACGTTATGGTGCACGATTCCCTCGATGAGGCACTCGCCGAGGTTCCAGGGCGCGTCTGGGCGCTCACGGGCCACGCAACCACCATGTACTCCGACGTCTCCTATGCCGATGGAGATGGCCTCCTCTTTGGGCGCGAGTCGGTCGGCCTGTCCGAGGATGCGATGCATCATCCGCGCGTGGAGGATCGCGTGCGCATCCAGATGGTTGACGGGGTGCGTTCGCTCAACTTGGCCAACTCCGCATCGATCGTGCTGTACGAGGCCTGGCGACAGCTGGGTTTCCCAAACGGCGTCTAACCCCACGATGAAAAGATGACGAACGAGGCCCGGATCGGACCGCTCCGCCGGGCCTCGTTTACTGCGTTCATCGCTGAATCAAGCAGTGGGTCAGTGCGCCCTCCACGGGGAGGACGGACGTTCGACCTGCTCTGCGAGTGAGACGATCCTGCGCGGATTCGAGCGCCACATCCAGATCAATCCGATGATCGACACGATAAAGGGTAGGAAGTAGAAGTCAGCGCCGAGGCCAGTCCAAGCTGAGCGCGCGGAATTCAGCTCATCCAAGCCGAGCGATGCGACCCACAAAATAATCGGAATGGCGATCGACAGAGAGATCGTGACCCAACCAACCATGCGCATGCGTCGCCCGTTGTGGGTGAGCGCCGTGGCCGCGACGAGATAGTCGATACCCGCAAGCAGCGCAACGATGCGCGGCCCCCAGGGTTGCCCCTGCGCATGAAAAAGATCGAGGATAGCCGTCACGAGAATCCAGGCCCCGAGGAGCCAAAACAGAGCAATGATGATGCGGCCAAGCCCAAGCGACGGTGGGCGCTGATCGCGCGCACCGACGGCCGCGTTCGTCGTCTCATGTCCGTGCACACATCTGATCCTACCGACAGCATTGTCGCGACGCATCGCATTGGGGAAGAGGCCCATGAGCAACTATGCCGTGTGGCCTGATGCACCGCGATGGAACACCGAGCTTCAAGACAGCGTTGCACAAACGTGGGACAATGGGCCTATAAGGACCGTGAGGCCCGCCATGATAACAACCATCTGAGCTTCAGCTCATCAGCGAGGAGTTTTAAACCTTGAGCGAATCGACCTACGACATCGTCATTCTGGGTGCGGGTTCCGGCGGCTACGCGACCGCCCTGCGCGCTGCGCAGTTGGGCATGAAGGTCGCCCTCATTGACGGCGACAAGGTGGGCGGCACCTGTCTGCACCGCGGCTGCATCCCCACCAAGGCGTACCTGCACGCTGCAGAAACGGCCGAGGCCGTGCGTGAGTCGTCCAAGTTCGGCGTCTCCTCCACCTTCAACGGCATTGACATGGCTCAGGTGGGGAAGTACCGCGACTCTGTTATTTCCGGTCTGTACAAGGGCCTGCAGGGCCTGCTCAAGTCTCGCAACGTCGAGGTGATTTCCGGCTGGGGCCGCCTCGCCGACGCGAACACTATCGAGGTGAACGGCCAGCGCATTACCGGCCGTAACATCGTTCTGGCGACCGGCTCCTACTCGCGTTCGATCCCCGGCCTCGAGATCGGCGGCCGCGTGATCTCCTCCGACCAGGCCCTTCAGATGGATTGGGTTCCCTCCTCCGCCGTGATTCTTGGCGGCGGCGTCATCGGTCTGGAGTTTGCCTCCGTGTGGCGCAGCTTCGGCGCCGAGATCACGATCATTGAAGCGCTGCCCCACCTCGCCAACAACGAGGATGAGGCCATCTCCAAGCAGCTCGAGCGCGCCTATCGCAAGCGCGGCATCAAGTTCCACACGAACACTCGCTTCGCCTCGGCCACGCAGAACGAGCAGGGCGTGCACGTCACGACCGAAGACGGCAAGGCTTTCGACGCCGACGTCCTTCTGGTCGCTGTCGGCCGTGGCCCCGTCACCGAGGGCCTGGGCTACGAGCAGGCCGGCATCACGCTGGATCGCGGCTTCGTCATCACCAACGACCGCCTGCACACCGGCGTTGGAAACATCTACGCGGTCGGCGACATCGTTCCCGGCCTTCAGCTGGCACACCGCGGCTTCATGCAGGGCATCTTCGTCGCCGAAGAGATCGCCGGCCTGAACCCGACCATGCAGGCTGATATCAACATCCCGCGTGTGACGTTCTGCGAGCCGGAGATTGCCTCCGTCGGCATGACCGAGAAGCAGGCACGTGAAAAGTTTGGAGACCAGGTACGCACCGTCGAGTACAACCTCGCCGGCAACGGAAAGTCGTCTATCCTGGCCACATCGGGCATCATCAAGCTGGTCTCGGTTGAGGGCGGTCCGATCGTGGGCTTCCACGGCATCGGCGCGCGCATCGGCGAGCAGATTGGTGAGGGCGAGCTCATGGTGAATTGGGAGGCATACCCCTCGGATGTCGCTTCCCTGATCCACGCGCACCCCAGCCAGAACGAGTCGCTTGGTGAAGCGGCTATGGCGCTGGCAGGCAAGCCGCTCCACGTCCACAACTGACCGAACATTTTTAATAGGAGAACACACATGGCAACTTCAGTGACCATGCCCGCTCTGGGCGAGTCCGTCACCGAGGGCACCGTCACCACGTGGCTCAAGCAGGTCGGCGACACCGTCGAACTCGATGAGCCCATCGTTGAGGTGTCCACGGACAAGGTCGACTCCGAGGTCCCTCCCCCGTGGCCGGCGTCCTGCTAGAAATCCTGGTCCCCGAGGATGAGACTGTCGAGGTTGGCACCGAGATCGCTCGCATTGGCGATGCGTCTGAGGCTTCGGCAGCCCCTGCTGCTGCACCCGCGGCTGCTCCTGTCGAGGCTCCGGCGGCGCCTGCTGCAGCTCCTGTCGAGGCTCCGGCGGCGCCTGCTGCAGCTCCTGTCGAGACCGCTGCCGCCCCTGCCTCCCGCTCCCGCGCAGGGTACCGAGGTGCGCATGCCCGCTCTGGGCGAGTCCGTCACCGAGGGCACCGTCACCACGTGGCTGAAGTCCGTGGGCGACGCCGTTGACGCCGACGAGCCGCTGCTTGAGGTCTCCACGGACAAGGTCGACTCCGAGGTCCCCTCCCCGGTCGCCGGTTTCCTTGCAGAGATCCGCGTTCCCGAGGATGAGACCGTTGAGGTCGGCACCGTCGTCGCGATCATTTCTTCGTCGGCCCCTCTGCTGCTCCCGTCGCCGAGGCAACTGCCCCGGCCGCTCCGGTGACGCCTGCTGCTCCCGCGGCACCGGCTGCGCCCGCTGCTCCGGCAGCTCCGGTTGATCCCTTCCCAAACGCCTCCACGCTGGCACAGACGGCTTCCGCCGCTCCGGTCATTGAAACCCCTGTCGCTGTGACCGGCTCCGCCTACGTCACCCCGATCGTTCGTAAGCTCGCCCGCGAGCTCGGCGTCGATCTGGCGTCCGTGTCGGGCACGGGTGTCGGCGGCCGCGTTCGCCGCGAGGACATTGAGGCTGCCGCCGCTGCCGCTCGTGCTGCAGTCGCAGCCCCCGCCGCCCCTGCTGCTTCCGCTACTCCGGCCGCTGCACGGGCCAACGCTGTTCGCGAGCCTTCGCCGCTGCGTGGCACGACCGAGAAGATGTCGCGACTGCGTCAGACGATCGCTCGCCGCATGGTCGAATCGCTTCAGACTGCGGCTCAGCTGACCACGGTTATCGAGGTCGACGTCACGAAGATTGCCGCTCTGCGCGCCCGTTCGAAGGACGCGTTCCTTGCCAAGCACGGCACCAAGCTGACGTTCCTGCCCTTCTTCGTGAAGGCCGCGACCGAGGCCCTCGCCTACCACCCGAAGATCAACGCGACGATCAACGACAAGGAGGTCACGTACTTCGACTACGAGCACGTGGGTATCGCCGTTGACACGCCGCGCGGTCTGCTGGTCCCGGTGATAAAGAACGCCGGAGACAAGGACATCGCGGGCATCGCCGCCTCGATCAATGATCTGGCTGCCCGTACTCGCGACTCGAAGATTGGTCCCGACGAGCTGTCCGGCTCGACGTTCACGGTGACCAACACCGGTTCGGGTGGCGCGCTCTTTGATACGCCGGTCCTCAACATGCCGGAGACCGCGATCATGGGCGTTGGCACGATCGTGAAGCGTCCCGTCGTGATGAAGGGTGCCGACGGCGCCGACGTCATCGCGATTCGCTCGATGGTGTACCTGTCGCTGTCCTACGACCACCGCCTGGTTGACGGTGCCGACGCTTCGCGCTTCCTCATGGATGTGAAGAAGCGCCTGGAGGAAGGCGCGTTCGAGTCCGACCTCGGACTCTGATCCTCACCGAACGTTGATGGGGTGGGCCTCGCATGAGGCCCACCCCATCGCTATTGCCTGAACACATGCAAAGTTGTCGCGCGTTATTGTGCGTCTGCACCACTTTGCTGATCAGCGGGCTCCGCCTTCACAACCTTTCCCGACACTGGATCGACGCGCACGCGAAGGTCGGTTACTTGGGGCTCCGAGCGCTTCTCACACGTTCCAGCTCGACATGTTTCCGACGTGAGAACCGTCAACGTTGCACTGACATCGATAGCTCCCGGCTCACACGTTAAAACGGACACATCATCGATCCGTGAGGACAACTGCGAGACGCGCACTCCGTCGCTTTGCATCATTGCGATGCGTTCCTTGTCTTGATCAAGCAGCTCGCCACCGAGAACGCTCTCAAGAGGCGTCGGGTCACCGGCGACCACTGCTTCGTCGCGCGTGCGGATCGCACGATTAATCGTTTCTGACAGGGCGGAAACGTCGCATGGACTACCGGACGACTGCTCAAGCGACTGTGAGGGATCGCTGTCAACCGATGTCTCCGATTGGTCGTCGCTCGGACCGCTACTCAAGAAGCCGTAGGCCATAATGGACACACCTGCGATGATCGCCACCAGCCCCATAGCGAGGACGCCGAGCGCTCGGCGCCGGCCGCGCTGCGCTTCCTGTCTCCCGCCACGCACATTCTGCGGTGTCGACGCAGCCAGGTGCTCAGACTTCCTATCTCTGAGGGTATCTTCGCGCAGTGCCGCAGCACGCAAGTCTGCGATGACGCGCTCGGGATCCACGGGCTCACGCGAAATAGGGTGCTCGACGGGATCGTCAACAACGGGCGTCGCGTCTGCAAGACAATCGTTAGGCTCATCGAACCCGAGCTCAGCCAGGGCCTCATCCATGTGCAGAATCTGCGCGAGCTGACGCAGGCACGCACGATCGGCCTGCGGCCCGCTGCGTCCTTGACTCCACCCCGGCGTTCCGTCGTCCTCTCCCAACTCGTCGATGAGATCGATGATGACCGCGCGCCCAGATGGTGTCACGATGATGTTGGAGGGCGTTAAATCCCCATGGACGATTCCAGCGCTGTGCAGGGCACTGACCCCGGCAGCAATTCCTTCGATGATCTGGCGTCTTGTCGCGATGGGGCGCAAGTCAGGCGAGCCAATTTCCGCGTCGAGGGGACGTCCTGCCACATAGTCGTAAACGATTGCCCAGCGGCCGTCATCTGATCGCGCAACGTCGCGCAAGGCAACAACGTGTCGCGACGTGATCGACGCCCACGCCTTCCACCGCTCGAGGCAGCGCTCTCCATCTCCGGCGGCGCGCAGCGACAACAGCGCCTCACCCGCATTCGTGCGCGTACGCCACACGGGGCCTGTCGCCCCGATATGGAAGATTTGGCCAATGTCGTAACCGCCAATGTTCATACCGACATTGTCCAAAGCCAACCAATGTGATGCAACTCATTTCACAAAGTGCCTGATCGGACGGGTGGACTTTCGATCATCAATTGCACGTACAATAATGAGGCTATGAGTGAATCGAATCCCCCCGGCAAGAGGCGCTTCTATCAGAACGTCCTCGACGCGTACCGACTGACCAAACGCACCTACCCGGCACTTCCGTGGATTCTCCTGGGCACCGCAGCGGCGATCATCGGCGCTTTTATGCTGACGGCTTGGATTATCCACCGGTCATGGATTGGCTGGCTGATCTTCAGTATTCTGACTGCGATCACCGCCGTGCTCTGCACTCCTGAGTCTCCCTGACGCGCCGCGCTCTGTACTCACAGGTTGAGGATACGGCGGGTGCCGTGAAGGTTGCACTGTCCCAGATTCAGCGAGGCTGGGTGATTCCCGAGCAGCCCGTCGCATACACCCGTGAGCAGGACCTCGTGTGGCGCATTGTTGGCCGCGCCGGCGTCGTTCTCATCTCCGAGGGCCCCGCGTCACGCGTCCGCCCCCTCCTCAAGGCCGAGACGAAGCGCGTCACCAAGGTCATGCGCAACGTTCCCGTTCATCAGATCCAGGTGGGTCACGATGACGGGCAGATCGCCCTGAAGGATCTACAGCGCGAGCTGCGCAAGCTGAAGAACGTGCTGACCCCCGAGGAAGTTCCCCAGGTCTCGGCACGTATCAACGCTCTCCGATCGGGCGAGCCTCCCATTCCGAAGGGCATCGATCCTTTTCGCGCCAAGCCGTCACGCCGCGCACTTCGCGGCAACTGAACCTCTCAAGTGGGCAAGCACCGTGTGCTTGCCCACTTGTATATCCACGATCCGAGACTCATTCGACATGCATAGTATGCACATGCTTGCATGTTCAGTACACGATATCACTCGAATCACGGATACTGAGGAACATAATCATGCACACCAAGAAACTTCTCGCCATGCTCACTCTGGCCAGTACCGCGTCCGCAATGGCCGCATGCGCAGACCCCACGACGAGCACGAGTACCGCAGACACGACGACGGGGGCAGCCACATCAACCACCTCACACTACGACATCTCATCAATCCCAACCGTCGACGAGATTGCAGCGCTCGTTCCCGACAGCATTAAGAAGCGGGGCACTCTGCGTAACGGAGCCTCTACCGGATATGCGCCTGCCGAATACATGGATGCTGATGGACAGACCCCGATTGGCTATGACATTGACATTAACAAGGCGCTCGCCAAGGTCATGGGTCTGAACGCCGGAGAAACGAAGCACTCCGAATTCCCCACGATTATCCCCGCTCTCGGCACGAAGTTCGACGTAGGCATCTCATCGTTCACCATTACCTCCGAGCGTGAGCAGCAAGTCAACATGGTGTCTTACCTGAACGTCGGATCCGCATGGGGCGTCGCTGCTGGCAATCCGAAGAATTTTGACCCGTCTAACCCGTGCGGCGCGACTATTGCGGTTCAGACCGGCACGGCTCAGGAAGAATACGCGGCCACGCTCTCTGACGAGTGTATTGCAGCCGGCAAGGAAAAGATCACCGTCATGCCTCACGAGCTCCAGACGGACATCGCCACCAAGCTGACTGGCGGCCAGTATGACGCGACCCTCGCGGACTCGACAGTCATTGGCTACACGAGCTCGCAGTCTGCCGGCAAGATCGAGCAGCTTGGCGACACGTTTGAGTCAGCCCCTCAGGGCGTGGCGGTCGCGAAGGATGATGCACAGCTTGCTGAGGCAGTCCAGAAGGCTATGCAGTACCTGATGGACAACGGCTACCTCAACGACATTCTGGCGTCCTACGGCGCCGAGAATGCAGCACTGACGACAGCTACACTCAACCCGACCGTCGACTAGTTCGGGGCATGTTACGCATAATATGCATTTAGATGCATATGGGTGCATAATGGTAGCAATCACGAGCCACGGCCCACTCCCCATCGGAAGGCAGATCATGACCATCTCGAAGGCACACGCCCTCATCGTCCTCGCAGCCGCAGCTGCTCTCCCTCTCGCCGCCTGCGTGGATCCGACGTCGACCAGCTCGTCGACCAGCGGATCTGAGAGCACCTCGGCCGCGGCAACCACGGCCTCGTACGACATGTCGAAGATCCCGACCGTCGACGAAATCGCTGCCCTGGTTCCCGACGAAGTCAAGGAGCGAGGTACGCTGCGAAACGGCGCCTCCGCCGACTATGCGCCCGCGGAGTTCCTCGGTGACGATTCACAGACCCCTCAGGGATATGATGTCGACATCAACAAGGCGCTCGCCAAGGTCATGGGTCTGAACGAGGGAACCACGAACCACGCTGAGTTCCCGACCATTATTCCGGCGCTGGGCACCAAGTTCGACGTGGGTATCTCCTCCTTCACGATCACCTCCGAACGCGAGGAGCAGGCAAACCTCATTTCCTACGTTGAGGTGGGCTCTGCCTACGGCGTCGCTGCTGGGCAACCCGAAGAATTTCGATCCGACCAACCCGTGTGGCAAGACGATCGGCGTTCAGACCGGCACTGCGCAGGAGGACTACGCCACCGAGCTGTCGGAGCAGTGCGTGGCCGACGGCAAGGACAAGATCACGATCATGCCGCATGACCTGCAGACCGACATCGCGACGAAGGTCATCGGCGGCCAGTACGACGCCACCCTTGCTGACTCGACTGTCATCGGCTACACCGCAAATCTCTCGAGCGGCAAGATCGAGCAGGTCGGCGACGTCGTCGAGTCTGCGCCGCAGGGCGTAGCTGTCAATAAGAACGACGAGCAGCTGACCCAGGCCATCCAGAAGGCCATGCAGTACCTGATGGACAACGGCTACCTCAAGGACATCCTGACCACCTATGGCGCTCAGGACGCAGCGCTGACCACCGCCGAGCTGAACCCGGCGACGAACGACTGAGGATCTCATGGCAACCATCAAAGACGGCGTTGAGCTGATCGACGCGAAACCAGTCCCCCGCCCAGGGAGGTGGGCGAGTGCAATCGTCGCGGCAATCCTTGCGGCAATGGCAGCGCACGCGCTGGTGACGAACGCAAACTTCCAGTGGCAGGTGGTGTCCCAGTGGCTGTTCTCGCGTTCGATCTTGCAGGGTGTGCTCTTCACGATCATCCTGACGATCCTCGCGATGGTGGTGGGCACCGCTCTCGCCATCATGATGGCGATCATGCGTCAGTCCGTAAACCCGGTCCTGCGCTGGGTGGCGATGGCCTACATCTGGTTCTTCCGTGGAACCCCTATCTACACGCAGTTGATATTCTGGTCGCTGCTGCCCACGCTCTACCCGAAGCTCTCCTTCGGTGTGCCCTTCCTCGGCTCACTGTGGGGATGGGAGCTGACGTTTCGATACGGCAACCTACTTCACCCCATTCTGGATGGCTTTCATCGGCTTGGGCCTGAACGAAGGCGCGTACCTCGCGGAAATCATGCGCGCGGGCCTGCTGAGCGTCCCGAAGGGCCAGTGGGAGGCCGCCACCGCGCTGGGAATGCCGCGCGGAACGATCTTCCGCCGTATTATCCTGCCCCAGGCAATGCGTGTGATTGTGCCGCCGATCGGCAACGAGACAATTTCGATGCTGAAGACGACCTCCCTGGTCTCGGCGATCCTTCACCCTCGAACTCACGTTCATTGCGCGTCAGCGTGGCCAGGCGACGTTCGCTCCCGTGCCGCTCCTGATCGCGGCTGCGATTTGGTACCTCGTCATCACGAGTCTCCTGATGTGGATTCAGTCCTTCATCGAGAAGTACTACGGCAAGGGCTTCGAGCGCCGCGACAACGCCGGCGCCCACTCCCCCGCCACGTCATCTTCTTCCGATGAGGATGACGAGGCCAAGGGCACCAAACTCAAGTTTTTGGATGTGACACCATGACGACTACGACGCCCATGGTCTCCGTTCGCGGAGTCCACAAGTTCTTTGGTGACCTGCACGTCCTGCGGGGCATCGACCTGGATATCGCTTCCGGCGAGGTCTGCGTCATCCTTGGCCCCTCAGGTTCGGGCAAGTCGACGCTCCTGCGATGCCTGAACATGCTCGAGGACATTAGCGCCGGCCGCGTGTACGTCGACGGTGAGCTGCTCGGCTACCGTGAGGACGAGGACGGCGTGCTGTACGAGCGCCACGATAAGGAGATCGCTGCTCAGCGTTCTCGTATCGGCATGGTGTTCCAGCGATTCAATCTCTTCCCGCACAAGACCGCGCTGGAGAACGTCATGGAGGCCCCCGTTCAGGTCCTCAAGCGTTCGAAGATCGAAGCGCGCGCCCAGGCTCTCGAGCTCCTTGACCGCGTCGGTCTGGCTGATCGCGCGGACCATTATCCGGCGGAGCTTTCGGGTGGTCAGCAGCAGCGAGTTGCCATCGCCCGTGCGCTCGCCATGGATCCGGAGATCATGCTCTTTGATGAGCCGACCTCTGCGCTCGATCCCGAGCTCGTCGGTGAGGTGCTCCAGGTCATGCAGGACTTGGCCGCATCGGGCATGACGATGGCGGTTGTCACTCACGAGATCGGGTTCGCCCGCGAAGTCGCCGACCAGGTTGTTTTTATGGATGGTGGCGTGATCGTCGAGGCCGGAGCTCCCTCCGAGGTCATCGATAACCCGAAGTCTGAGCGAACCAAGGAGTTCTTCTCCAAGGTTCTGTGAGCTTCTGATGACGAGGCCGGGGCTGGCGTGTTCCAGTCCCGGCCTTTGTCGTACCTGTCGCGAAACGACCGAGGTACCGTCGTCAGGTAAGGGTAACGAGATCCAGGTAGCTATCGTCCCACAGGTCCTCATCGGCGTCAGGCAACAGCAGGACACGCTCGGGGTTCAGTGCCGTGACAGCGCCGGGATCGTGCGTGACGAGGATGACGGCGCCCTCGTAGTCACGGAGGGCAGCGAGGATCTCTTCTCGCGAGGCGGGGTCGAGGTTGTTGGTCGGTTCGTCGAGCAGCAGGACGTTTGCACCCGAGACGACGAGTGTTGCTAAAGCGAGGCGGGTCTTCTCACCACCAGACAGCACGGACACGGGCTTTTCGACGTCGTCACCTTGGAAGAGGAACTGGCCGAGAATGTTGCGCACGTGGGTGTCGTCGAGGGTAGGAGCGGCCTCGGCCATGTTTTCACGGATCGTGCGGGTCTCATCAAGGGTCTCGTGCTCCTGGGCGTAGTAGCCGAGCTTAAGACCGTGTCCGGGCACGACGCGGCCGGAGTCTGGCTCCTCGATACCGGACAGGAGCCGCAGGAGCGTCGTCTTGCCGGCGCCGTTGAGGCCGAGAACGACGACTTTCGAGCCACGGTCGATCGCGAGGTCCACGCCGGTGAATACTTCGAGCGAACCGTAGGACTTCGACAGCCCTTCAGCAGTGAGGGGAACGCGGCCCGACGGTGCCGGGTCGGGGAAGCGGAGGCGCGCAACCTTGTCCTGGACGATCTCTGAACCCGCTTGAGCGAAGAGCTCTTCAGCTCGGCGCAGCATCTGCTGTGCGGCGACGGCCTTTGTGGCCTTCGCGCGCATCTTCTCGCCCTGAGCCTTGAGGTGTTCGGCCTTCTTCAACGCGTTGGCGCGTTCTTTGCGGCGACGGCGTTCGTCTTCCTCGCGCTGCTTGAGATAGGCCGACCAGCCGAGGTGATAGATGTCGATCTGTGCGCGGTTCGCATCGAGATAGAAGACCTGGTTGACGGTGTCACCCAGCAGCTTGACATCGTGCGAAATGATCATGACGCCGCCAGGGAACGTCTTGATCCAGTCCCGCAGCCAGACGATCGAATCGTGGTCGAGGTGGTTCGTGGGTTCGTCCAGAAGCAGGACGTCCGCGTCGGAAAAGAGCACACGGGCAAGCTCGACCCTGCGTCGCTGACCACCGGAGAGGGTATCGAGGGTCTGATCGAGCACCCGGTCTTCAAGTCCCCAGCGAGTGCGCGATCTGCGCCGCCTCGGCGTTGGCTGCCCAACCGCCTGAGTTCGTGAACTGCTGATCGAGCTTCACGTAACGTTCCATGGCGCGCTGCTGACGAGCGCCCTCGGTCGTTGACATCTCGTGTTCGGCCTTGCGGATACGGGCGATAATCGAGTCGATGCCGCGCACGGAGATGATGCGGTCGCGGGCCTTCATCGACGGATCACCCACGTGCGTGTCCTGCGCCAGGTAACCGACCGTCCCATTCGATGAGATGGTGCCGGTGTACTCGGCCGTGCCTCCACGGTCGTCTTCGCCCGCGAGCAACCTCATCGTCGTCGTCTTACCCGCACCGTTACGGCCAACGAGGCCGATACACATGCCTTTGTCGATACGGAAGCTCGCGTGGTTGACGAGCTCGCGGGGGCCGATGCGCAACGAGAAATCCTGGACGTTAATCACCCTCCAAGAGTAGAGGGAGGGGTGCGTGTGGGCGAATCAACCCACCTGCGAGGCGGCGCTGTTGCGCATGATCACGCAAGGAGCGGGCACAATGGGTGTCGGAATTAACCGATATCTACTCTGCTTTGCGAGGTTTCATCCCATGTCCGATAGCCCGGTCCCTGTCTGGATCGGCGCGCCCCACGCGCGCCCTTGACATCGTCTCCGTCGCCTTCGTGGCACTGCTGCTCATCTCGAATATCGCCGCAACCAAGGCGTTTATGCTCGGCACGTCCACGCACTACCTCATTTTCGACGGAGGCGCGATCCTCTTCCCACTCACGTACATCATCGGCGATGTGCTCTCGGAAGTCTACGGATTTGCTCGGGCTAAGCGCGTCATCATCATGGGATTTGTGGCTTCCCTTCTGGCATCCCTCACTTTCTTCGTCGTGCAGTATCTGCCTCCCGCTCCGGATTACGAAAACCAGGATGCTTTTGCGGCGGTCCTCGGCGTCGTGTGGCGTGCGGTCTTGGCTTCCCTCGTTGGTTACCTGGCGGGTCAGCTGCTGAACTCCTACGTCCTCGTATGGATCCGCCAACGCTGGGGTTCCAAGCACCTGTGGGCCCGCCTCATCGGCTCGACGATCGTCGGCGAGGCAGCAGACACTATCTTGTTCTGCACGATCCTCTTCTACGGCGAGATGTCGCTGGGCAATTTCATCAACTACACCGTCACCGGCTACTTCTACAAGGTGCTCCTTGAGGTCATCCTGCTCCCCCTGACCTACCCGGTCATCGCGGCCATTCGGCGCACGGAGGGACTCAAGAAGGACGAGGTCTTCGACCGATGAACGACAACTGGCTGTCCGCTCCCGCTCCCGAGCAGCTCACGCCTTTCGAGCCCCCGGCCTCGGAGGGAGCGCACCATCCCGATAGAGGCTTCACCATCGGGCACCGAATGGAGTCACACGGAGGCCTCGGACGCACCGGCATCATCCACACCGCGCACGGAACGATCGCGACCCCCGCGTTCATTCCCGTCGGCACGAAGGCCAACGTCAAGGCCCTCACGCCCGAGATGGTGCGCTCGCTGGGTGCTCAGGCCGTCCTTGCGAACGCTTACCACCTGTACCTGCAGCCGGGGTCCGACATCGTCGACGAGGCCGGCGGTTTCGGTCCGTTCATGAATTGGTCTGGCCCCACCTACACCGATTCGGGCGGCTTCCAGGTCTGTCTCTTGGAGCCGGCTTTAAGAAGGTTCTGTCGCAGGAGTTCTCCGGTCAGGCCGACCCGACCGACCCAAAGGTCCAGATGCAGGCGATTAAGGCGTCCAACGCAGTCGTCGACGACGATGGCGTGATGTTCTCCAGCCACATCGACGGTACGAAGCATCGCTTCAACCCCGAGGTGTCGATGGGAATCCAGCACCAGCTTGGCTCCGACATCATGTTTGCCTTCGATGAGCTCACAAGCCTGCTCCACCCGCGTTCCTACCAGGAGGAATCCCTCGAGCGCACCCACGCGTGGGCAGCCCGATGCCTCGCCGAGCATAAACGCCTCACGGAGGAACGCTCTCACAAGCCGTATCAGCAGCTGTGGGGTGTCATCCAGGGCGCACAATGGGAGGATCTGCGTCGCCAGGCCGCACGCACGATGGCAGATATGGAGGTTGACGGCCAGCGCTTCGACGGGTTCGGCGTTGGTGGCGCCCTCGAGAAGGAGAATCTCGGAACGATCGTCTCGTGGGTGTGTGAGGAACTGGGCGAGGATCGTCCCCGCCACCTCCTGGGTATCTCCGAGCCTGAGGACCTGTTCGCAGGCGTCGCAGCCGGTGCCGACACCTTCGACTGCGTCAATCCGTCGCGCGTCGCGCGTAACGCCGCGATCTACACGCCGGACGGGCGTTTCAACATCACGAATGCACGCTTCAAGAGGGATTTCACGCCGCTCGTTGAGGGCTGCGGGTGCTACACCTGCACGCACTACACCCGCGCATACATTCATCATCTGTTCAAGGCGAAAGAGATTTTGTCGGCGACACTCGCGACCATTCACAACGAGTGGTTTACACTGCGTCTCGTCGATGGAATTCGCGCATCGATCATCGACGGGTGCTTTGACCAGTTCCGTTCCGACATGCTTGGCCGCTACGAGGCCGGGCGCCGCCGCTGAAAGTGTGGAGCAACCATGAGTTTCAATGACAACATCCGTTTGGATCCCTCGCGCGTCGGTACGTCCGGCGCGGGGCGCAAGATCGCAGGTGCAGGCGGTGGCTCGCTGCTCGGTGTTCTCTTGATTCTCGGGTTCTCCTACTTCACCGGCATCGATCTGACGAGCCTCCTCTCGACGTCTTCCGACACGTCGTCAACCTCGTCGTCGGCGGTTGACACGTCCACCTGCCAGACGGGTCAGGACGCCAACACTCGCGTCGAGTGCCGCATGGTCGCCACCGCTCAGTCCCTCGACGCGGTGTGGAAGACCCAGCTGTCCGCCCAGGACACGGGCGTCACGTACCAGCTGCCCGACTTCCAGATCTTCACGAACTCCGTCTCCACCGCATGCGGTAACGCGACGAGCGCCGTGGGCCCCTTCTACTGCCCTGGAGACTCGACGGTGTACCTCGACCTCGGGTTCTTCGACGACATGGTCTCCAAGTACGGTGCGTCCAATTCCGTGCTCGCCCAGGAATACGTCGTGGCCCACGAGTGGGGCCACCACATCCAGAACATTCAGGGTGTCTTCCGCGCACACGACACGCGCGAGTCCGGTGAACAGGGTGCGGGCGTGCGCAGCGAACTCCAGGCTGACTGCTACGCGGGCGTGTGGATGCACTGGGCGTCCAACACCCCGGATCCCTCGACCGGCACTCCGTTCCTGAAGACCCCCACGTCCGACCAGGTCCTGGGCGCACTCCAGACCGCTCAGGCAATCGGGGATGACCGTCTGCAGGAAAAGTACCAGGGGTCCTCCAACCCAGAGACGTGGACGCATGGCAGTGCCCAGCAGCGCGCGACGTGGCTGCAGCGCGGACTTGATTCCGGCGATATCTCGACGTGTGACACCTGGAGCATTCCTCGGGTGTGAGCAGGGCTGCGGATCGGTACAATTGAGTGCGCCGATTCGCAGGAGGAAGTCATGACACGTAGCATCGTCGAGCAGGCTCACGACATGTACGACGCGGTCCCCTACGAGGTGCCCGTGCCTGATGAATCGCTGTACAGCCTGTTAGACGATGCGGCGCGTTTGTATCCCGACCGCATTGCGCTCGACTACTTCGGGGCAACAACCACGTACGCGCAGGTGCGCGATCAGGTCCTGAAGGCCGCGCGGGTTCTGCACGAGGCCGGGGTCGGGCCGGGCGATACGGTGGCCATCGCCCTGCCGAACTGCCCGCAGGCGTTTGTTGCTTTCTACGCGTGTATGCGTATTGGGGCGATTGCTGCGCAGCATAATCCACTCGCTCCGGCTTCGGAGATTGCGGGCCAGCTTGGCCGCCACGGCGGCAAGGTGGCGATCGTGTGGGAAAAGTGCGTGGACGCCTATCCACTCAGCGTTCTCGACACAGTGTTCACGGTGGATATTTCGCACGGCATGCCGGCCTCGCAGCGTCTGCTCTTGAGGCTACCGGTTGCTCGGGCACGCGAGACCCGCAATCAGCTGCGCGGCTCCATCCCTTCGGGCACGCGGTCGTGGGACCGCGCCACGGCCTCGTCGGCGCCCATTGACCCGTCGTTCCCGCTGCCTTCCCCAGACGATCGCGCCGCTATCCTGCACACGTCCGGAACGAACGGCATCCCCAAGTCTGCTCCCCTCACGCACCGCAACATCGGGGTCAACGTTAACCAGTGTATGTTCTGGGTGTGGAAGCTACACGAGGGAGCCGAAACCTTCTTCTCGCTCCTCCCGTACTTCCACGCCTTCGGGCTGACATTCTTCCTGTGCGCATCCGTGCGCAAGGCGGCCACCCAGGTTCTGCTCCCGAAGTTCGACACGCAGATGGCTCTCGACGCGCATAAACGACGCCCGATAACATTCTTTGTCGGTGTTCCTCCCATGTTTGAGAGGATCCTCCGACTCGCCACACGGACGAAGACAGACCTGTCCTCCATTCGTTACTCGGTCGCCGGGGCCATGCCGCTGTCGACGGCACTCGCGGGTGAGTGGGAGGAAGCTACCGGTGGCATGATCGTCGAGGGTTATGGCTTGTCTGAAACCGCTCCGGTGTTGACAGGTGCGCCTCTGTCGGACAAGCGCCGCCACGGGGTTCTTGGGGTTCCCTTCCCTTCCACGCAGCTACGCCTCGTTTTCGCTCGACGACGATACCTCGACGTCGAGGATGGCCAGCCTGGGGAGATTATCGTTCGTGGACCTCAGGTCTTTGAAGGATATCTGGACGCACCCGAAGAGACCGCACGCGTCTTTACGTCTGAGGGCTGGTTCAAGACGGGCGATATCGGCGTGAACAGCGACGGCTTCATTTCGATGGCGGACCGCAAAAAGGAACTCATTTTGTCCGGCGGCTTTAACGTCTACCCATCTCAAGTGGAAGCTGCGATTCGCAGTCATCCATCGGTCAACGATGTTGCCGTCGTGGGTGTTCCCGTCTCCGGATGCGACAGAGGAGGTCGCCGCGGCCATCATCATG